>ENA-UEQM01000415-UEQM01000415.1-human-gut-metagenome-genome-assembly--contig:-NODE-415-length-27573-cov-13.915188_pt1 | contig 27573 bp, 24 predicted proteins | sample MGYA00242948_ERZ507948 | MGnify/ENA primary metagenome ERZ507948 (study PRJEB26167, sample SAMN06115440) | human gut metagenome | host: Homo sapiens | place: China:Hubei | collected 2015-07-28... | reverse complement strand
AGCTCGATGACAAAGGACGGTGTGCGCGATTTCATAGCGGCTGAATATACCTTAAGCGAAAACTATGTGCATGGTTTAGTTGCGGTACAGCCAAAATTTAAAAAAAATCGAAAGCCCGCATTCCTCCACGGCTTAAAAGCCGTGGCTTCCCGCGGGAAATTCCGTGAGCCCGCAGTCCATGAGCACCGCGTCTTCCCTGCCCTTTTCGGCCGGATAGTAGCCGCGTCTCACACCCACACGCTTAAAACCGGCTGATTCATAAAGCCGGAGTGCCCGGGTGTTGCCGATTCTCACCTCAAGCCGCATGAGGCGCGCGGCGCGCTTTCGGGCGTCTGTCATGGCATTCATGAGCAGCGCCCGGCCGAAACCCCTGCCCTGAAACTCGGGATCCACCGCGATTTCCAGGAGTTCTGTCTCATCAAAAACCTGCATGACGATGCGGTAGCCCGCAATCTTGCCTGCGGCAAGTGCGACCACACAGTCGTAGCCTGCGGCGAGAGCCGACTGAAAGTTGGCAACCGTCCAGCCGAAGGGATCAGCGCGCTTGGAGAGCGCCGCAACGCTTTCGATATCGGCCGTTGCCATGGGGCGGAAACTGAGATCATTCATGATGATGGTGGTGGTCGTGCTCAGAGGTTTTGCTGAGCGGAATGTAATTCACGGCCCCGTGCTCGACCCCGGTTTCCGCGGTGAGCGCTTCCGCAAGGGGTTTTACTTCAGAGAGTCTGCCGCGCATGACAACGGCCTCGGCACAGCGCTTTTCATCGATATGCACGTGCATGGTGGAAATCACGAGATGCGTGTGCGCATGCTGATGCTCGGCCATACGTTTGGAAAGCTGCCGCTCATGGTGGTCAAAGGCGTAACTCACAACCGCCACGCAGCTCCCCGCATCGTCACTGACTTCCCGGCGCGCAAGTTCATTGCGCACAAGGTCCCGCACGGCTTCGGAGCGGTTGCTGTAGCCCCTTTCCTCAATGAGCCGGTCAAAGGCTTGGGCCAAATCATCATCAAGCGAAATCGTGACACGCTGCATACCGCCTTCCTCAGAGTTTTTCGCCCGCCTGACGCTCTTTAATGGTGAGCGCCACGCGGTTGCGGACATAAATCGGAGAGGCAAGCGACGCCGTGACCGCTTCGCCCTTCATGAACATGGTGCGCGCCAGAAGCGCCACGCCGCGGGACGTCACTTCAAGTCCGGCAAAAACGGGGCAACCCGCAGACTCCGTTGCTTCCGGATAGACGGCAAAGGCAGAACCAGCCGCTGCGGCGCAGTTAAATTCACGGACGAGGTTTCCGATTTCTGAGGGCTTGACGGCCGAGGGCTCACTGAGTGCCGCCGGGGCATCTGGATGCCCCGCTTCAAAGGCCTGAACGTAACACTCGTGCATGCGGGCGTCCAGAGCAATCAGAACGCGCCTGACGTCGGGTTGTTCACGGAAAAAAAGAACAGCAGCGGCAGTAAGCGTCGGCACACAGATGACAGGTCTGTCAACGGCCCACGCCAGGCCCTGGGCGGCTGCGCAGGCTGTCCGGATCCCCGTGAAGGCCCCGGGCCCGGCGCCGAAGGCAACGGCCGCGCAGTCAGCGACCGTGACATTTCTTTCTTTTAAAACGGCGTCCACCAAAGGCAACAGCCGTTCGGTGTGTTTGTTCTTTTCCCGCTCAACGTGCTCAAGCACCCCGCCCGCGGCGTCAATCAGGGCGGCCGACACACTGTCGGCTGCCGTATCCACGGCAAGGATGAGGCCGGTAGCGGCCGCGTGTTCCGTCTGCGTCATTGTTCTTTGCAAAATCCCTAACCAATCATGAGCACCCGAAAGCGCCCGTTCGGCAGGAATTGTAACGAAGCGGGACCGAGGCAAACCCGAATCCGCTTAAAATCCCCATCCCTCAAAAACAACAATAATCAAACATACAATGCGTACGAAAGCCCTTCTTTTGGCCGCCCTCGCCGCGGCCCTCAGCACAGGCGCTCAGGCCGGTCAGTATGCCGACGCCATGGCGCAGTGCATTCTCTCCAACACCTCTGCCTCAGACCGCGACACACTGACGCAGTGGGCCTACGTGACGCTCGGGAAAACGGACGCCGCCAAAAAAGTGCAGGCCATACCGGCCGCCAAAACCAAGGCCGTGGAAGACAAGGCGAAGAAACTCGTCACAAACCTCACGACCGGCGCCTGCGCAAAGCCCTTTGCGCAGCTGATGATCAACGAACCCAAGACAGGGCTTCAGAACACGGCTGTGGCGCTCGCGCAGGAACTTCTCACGGAAGAAATCAAATCGAAGACGCTCAACCTGCTGCCAACGGTTAATATCGGGAACGTGAGCCGCGAAACCGTTGAGCAGATCGGCGGGCTTATCACAAACCTTCTTAAGAAATAATCTCAGTCCGCGAGCGCGTCTCTTAAGGGCATTATGAGCACGGTACTTTCCGTCATGCGGCTCCAAAAGCCCTTAAGCGCCCCTGCGCTCTCCCCGCCCGCCGCGGGCCCGGCGTTCACGAGGCTCACCTTGGGGTCGGCGCAGAACTCTTCAAAAACGGGCTGCAGCACGGCACGCGCCGGATCCACCGTGAGCACCCAGCTCTGGTGCTTGTCTTCAGCCATCGGGGCCACAAACCCGATGTGCGCCAGACGCGAGAGCACCCGGTCACAGCTTTCCGGATAGGTGTCCGCGGCATCACAGAGTTCAGCCAAACCGATCACGGGCCGTTCACTCATCGTCCACCTTTTGGCAAAAAGCTTCAGGATTAAAAGCGCCGTGAGAAAGTCGTTGCCGGTGCGGTAGCTGTCCATGTAGCGTCCGGCCGTGAGTTTCGGAATGGTGGCCGTGACGGCGGCTCCCGCAAAAAAGAGAAACCACGCGACGTAAATCCAGAGAATGAGAACGGGCAGCGCGACAAAGGCACCATAGATATTCGTGAGGGTCCCGGCCGTGACGTAATACTCAAAGCCGAACTTCACGACAAACCCGGCAAGCGCCGCGGTAAAGCCGCCGATCAAGGCATGCGCCGCAGGAACGCGGCAGTTCGGAATGTACTTATAGAGCACGGCAAAGCCGAACCCCTGCAGCAGAATCTGCCCGAGGCTGAAAAGAAACCCGCCCGTTTCGCTGTCAATGCCGGACAAAGCGGCGGCCGCGGCCCGGCCCGTCAGCGTCACGCTTAAGGCAACCGCAACGGGCCCCACGGTCATGAGCGCCCAGTAGATGAGGGTTCTCTGCACCCAGGGGCGCATCACGCGTACCTTAAAGATGCGGTTCACCGTCACAAAAAGTTTGTCAATCAGCAGAAGTGCCGTCACGGCCAAACCCGCAAGACCAAAGGTCGTAAGGCCCGCTGCGTGCGTAGCGAAGTCTCTCAGATAATTAATCAGAAGCTCACTGTACTGCGCCGGCAGAAACCCCGACACAATGAAGTCCTCAAGCGCCTTACGGGAATCGGCAAAACTCGGAAAAGCGGCAAATAACGCAAGCGAGAGCGCGAGCACCGGCACAATCGCAAGGAGCGTGGCAAGCGCCATGGATGAGGCGACTTCGGCAATATCGATTTCCGCGACCCGGTCCCGGGCAAAGCGCATCAGGCGTCGCACACGCGAGACGATCAGGCGGCGGTGTGCCGCCGACTCAAAAAATGTAAACACGCCTCACTCCTTTTGCCCGACCGACAGAAAAAACCGCAGAAACGGGGATTGTCTCCGTTACTGCGGTCATTCTAGCCTTTAAAGCATTCAGGCTTAATCTGCCATCCCGCCTTTTTGATGCCGTCCTTTTAAGAGCCGCGCGGAATTGATGATGACGGCGACACTGCCCGCGTTATGCACGAGGGCTCCCGCCATCGGGCCCATCATCCCGGTTGCGGCGAGCGCAATCGCGATGAAATTAAGCGTCAGAGAAAACGTGCTGTTGAGCCGGATCGTGTTCATCATGCGCTTTGAAAGCCGCACGATGTAGGGAACCGCCCTGATGTCGTCATGCACGAGAACGATGTCGGAAGCGTTTACCGCAATGCCGCTGCCGACGCCGCCCATGGCGATCCCCACGCAGGCGCGCTTTAAGGCGGGCGCATCGTTGACGCCGTCGCCGATCATCGCGGTTTTCACCGTGCTGTTGCCGACGTAGGCAAGTTTCGTTTCCGGCAGGCACTGCGCCTTGACTTCATCAATACCGGCGACAGACGCAACGCGATGGGCAGCCTGCGGCTGATCGCCCGTGAGAAGCACGGGGGTCACGCTGCCGGCCTTGAGTTCCGTCACCATATCGCGGATACCGGCGCGTTCCGTGTCGGTGAGCGCCGCAAAACCGGCTACTTCACCGTTAACGGCCGCGTAAATCACCGTGGCCCCCCTTTTCTTCCCAGGCCTTTGCTCTTTGTTCCAGGGACTCAACGCCCGTCACGCCTTCGGCTTTAAGCCGCTCGGCGCGCCCGGCCTTAAAGTCCGTTCCGTTGACAACCCCCTTCACGCCGCACCCGCCCTGCATCTGAAAGGCTTGAGCGGCTTCGGGAAGGTCGTGACCGGCCTTTGCCCAGGTTGCGGCAACGGCTTTTCCGATCGGGTGTTCACTTAAGTGTTCAACAGCTGCGAGAAGCTCAAAAAGCGCGTCATCGGTGAGTTCGGCCTTGGTGGAAACGCATCCGGCAACTTCAAGCCGCCCTTCGGTGAGGGTCCCCGTCTTATCAAAGGCGATGCGCTTTACCTGCGCAAGCCGCACAAATGCGTCCCCTTTCCGTACAAGCACGCCGTGGTGCTACCGATCGCTGCCATTATGGCTGTGGGCGCGGCAAGCACCAGCGCGCAGGGACAAAACACCACAAGAATCGTGACGGCACGCACCGGTTCCCACATCACGATCCACGTGGCCCACTTGTCCGCAAGCCGCACGATCTTGGCTTTACCGGCGTCCGCGGACTGCACCAGACGGATCATGCGTTCAATGGGGCGGTCGCTTCCGACCATGGTTGCCGCCATGTCAAAGGTGCCGAAGCGGTTCACGGTGCCGCTGGTAACTGTGTCGCCCGGCTTTTTATCAACCGGAAGCGACTCCCCCGTCATCACGGACTGATCAACGCTTGACTCACCGGACGTGATGACGCCGTCCACGGGGATCCGTTCACCGGGGAGCACCCGCACATGTTCATTTAACGCAACGCTTCCCGCCGGTACCATGAGTTCTCTGCCGTTACGGATCACGCGCGCCGTTTCGGGCGTAAGCCTCACAATCTTTTCAATCCCGCTTCCGGCTTTGGCAACCGTCATCTTCTCAAGAAGGGCCCCGGGCTGCATGATCACCGCGACTTCCCCCGCAGCAAAATTTTCCCCGATCACCACCGAGGCAATGAGCGCAAGCGACACCGGAAAGTCAGCCTTGGCGTCAAACTCCAGGAAAAAGCCTTCCGCCGCCTCCTTAATGATCGGCAGCCCGCACAACAAAATCGCAATCCATGCAGGATCGATTCCCTACAGCCTGACATCAAAAAACTGACGGCCAGTGCCGCCGTTGAAACAACAAGGGCTGCGATCGTGCGCTTGACGTCATCAGCCAAATCTCCCGAAGATTCATTTTCTACCCATACCCGTTACGGTATGTTTTCAAGCCAAAAAGAAAAGCGCTTCTGCGCTCCTCTTGATACCCATAGGGGTATGCGTATGCCGGGACGACTCCGCGCCACTGTCAATACATGCGGGCAAAATACTCAATGGCTTTGGCAAATTGTTGCCTGTGCTTCACCGTGTTCGATGCCGTCTTTGACGCACTGCTGCAGGTGCCCTTCGAGCACCACCTGCCCCACTTTCTGAATGGCGCCCTTGACGGCATTAATCTGGATCAGAATGTCCTCGCAGGGCACGTCCTCGTCGATCATGCGGTCAATCGACTCGACCTGTCCCTTGATTTTCGAGCCGCCGGTGAAGATTCGGCGCATCCATGCACTGACGCATTATGTATTTCCTCTTGTTCACTGATACCCCGCAGGGGTATTGACGGGCATTGGGTCACGTTCGTGCTCAGAGGACAAGAATGAGTGCCGTCATGCAGACAATGCTTATGACGATCGAAAGCGAATTAATGGTGCGGGAAAGCGCCACAAGCCGCGCGTCGTTAAAGCACATGCCGGTAAAAATCGTGCACACAGCCGAGACCGGCGCAAAGGCGATGACGGCAAGCACTTTTCTTACTTCCGCTTCAAAGGGTGCAAAGTTCCAAAAGACCCATGCAAGCACTGCCGCCATGCTGTAGCGGCAAAGCAAGACGCCCGCGACCCGCAGAACCGAATTTCTGTCGAGGTGCAGTTCAACCCCCACGCCGATCATGAGCATTGCGAGAAAGGGGTTAGCGGCCCCCACCACATCCGTGATGCTTAAGACGGCTTTCGGAACCATGAGTCCTAAGGCCGCCAATACAACCATCCCGATGTAAATGTCCATCGGAAAACTTGAAAACATGCGCTTCAAAAACCCCGCACCGTTGTACCTTCCTTACCGCCCGCTGCGGCTTTGGCGATCGAATACGTCGCTCCGGTGCACATGACGGAATTACCCGCATCAAAAAGCACGTTGCCACAACACCGGCCGGGCCGATAAAGCTCTGAATGAAGGGCAGCGTAAAGCAACCGATGTTGTAGCCCGAAAAATTAATCATGTTGAAGGCCTGCACGGTTTTTCCGCCGCGCAGACCGGCGATCCACCCGTCGATGATCGGGATAAAGTTGCAGAGAATCCCGAGCGGAATAAGCCAGAAGTAGGAAAAGTGGCTCTTCGGGGATATCTGTGGGTGAAAGGTATCCCCGTTTTTGCCTGACCCCTAGTTGCACAGAGATTTCTACGAAAACGGAGCTCGTTCGGGAAGCTGCACTTCCAGATTCGAGCTGGCTGCAAGGTGTTTTTATCCGCGAATCCGATTGCCTGCTCGCTTGGCATCAACGATAGAACTGAGGGAATCGAGCCTTGAGGCGTTCCATGGCCTGATGCTCGCGCTCGGCGATCCAGTCGACGAACACGCGCACGCGTCTTTTTTCATAAGCCTCCTCACGCGCATACACATAGCAGGACAGGGACTTGCGGCGCCATCCGTCCAGGACCGGGATGACATTGCCGTTCTGAATGTCATCGGCACAATGATAGAGCGGCATGTCGGGCACGATGCCGGCGCCGAGCACCATGGCGGATTTGGCCGAAATCAGGTTGTGCACGATCAGCGTATTGCGCCAGTTCAAGGCCATTGTCTGGTTGTCTCTTTCAAGGACGGCCGTGGAATTTCGAGTCGGGCTGTGAATCAGAATGCCCGTATGCCTGCGGCAGTCGTCCGGATGGCGCGGATAGCCGTGACGGGTGATGTAGCTTTGCGCTGCGCAGGGAATGAACGGCATCTCGCCGCTGTAGCGCTGAATGATGCCGTGTAGCGGCTCATCGCCGCCGTAGCCGATGGCAACGTCGACGAGCGTGCCGTCGACGGTCGTAAAGCCTTCGGGGAGCTGTGCGGAAAGCTCCCGCAATTCAAATTGAATTTCAGGATAAATCTTCTGAAATTCCACCAGAGCCGGCGTGATTTCCGCCGGACCGATGCCTGCGTGCGAGGTTACGCGGATCAGGCCGCTCATGGCATTTTTATCGCCCTTGAGCGAGCGGATCATGTCGTCGTGTAGCGCGGTCAGCTGGACAGCCTTTTCATAAGCCTCTCGGCCGAGCTCCGTGAGCCTGACGGGACGCGAGGCACGCGAGAAAAGCGGGGCGTCAAGAGATTTTTCCAGCGCCCGCACGGAGCGGCTGGCCGTGCTCGGCTCAATGCCAAGCCGATCGGCTGCGGCGTTGAGGCCTTCGGATCGTACGATCTCGCAAAAAATCCGCCACGCATACAAATCATCCAGACGATCCACGACTGTTCCTCGGTGAAGAAGTTCAGAAATCCTCGATGAGGATTTTCCCCGAATTGTTGTCGAAATGGCAAGTACTAATTGTCTTTTCTTGTGGTTATGGCGTGATTGATTGCCTGTAAATCAACAAAATGCCGCGTTAAAACGCCATTTTGTTGAGAAATTGGCAACAAGATGTTGTTGAAATTAACTTCATCGCAACTAAGTGTGCGTTCATAATCGCGTTTATTGAGAGAACGCGCGATTTCGGTTCCAAAAGCGTTGCTCGACTCCATCGTTCACTAAAGGAGAATTGAAATGACTTGGCAAATCTGGTTCGCCTGCGCCGTGATTGTGCTGGCGGTACTGGCTCTCGTCAAACGTTACGAAACCCGAATGGTGCTTGTTCTGGCGGGCCTTGCGATGTGCGCGGCCGCCGGCGAGCCGATCAAGGCTTTTCAGGCGTTTGTGAAGGGCATGACGAACATCACCCTTGTGCCCGCCATCTGTTCGGCCATGGGCTTTGCCGCCGTCGTGACGGCGACGAAGTGCGACCAGCATCTGGTTGCCGCCGTTGCGGCGCCTCTGAAGAAGCTGGGCGGTCTTCTCATTCCCGTGACGACCGTGCTGACCTTCTGCATCAACATTGCCATCATGTCGGCTGCCGGCACCGCCGCGACGGCCGGCGCCACCTTCATTCCGCTTCTGATCCGCGCCGGCATTCGTCCGGCAGCAGCAGCGGCTGCCGTCGGCGGCGGCACGATGTCCGGCCTGCTGCTCAACCCGGGCTGCGCGCACGACATCTATGTTGCCAAGATGGCGAACATGGACCTCATGGCCTTCATCGGCTGGGCTGCGCCTTATGTTGTCGGCCTCGTTCTTCTCGCCACGATCGTCAATGCCGCTCTGGCCATCTTCCACTACAAGGATCACAAGCCAAGCGCCGAGGAAATGGCGAACCTGAATCTTTCCGACAAGGAAGCCTTCAAGATCAACTATCTTTGCGCAATTGCTCCGCTCGTTCCGCTGATGATTCTCATGAGCGCCTCCATCTGGTTCCCGAAGGCCGGCATCGACGTGGTCGCCGCCATGCTGATCGGCATCGTGGTCATCGCGCTCATCACGATGATGAATCCCGGTGAAATTTCCAAGGCGTTCTTCAAAGGCATGGGCTCCGGCTATGCGCAGGTGATCGGCCTGATCGTTGCCGCCGGCGTGTTTACGGTGGGTCTTCAGACGACGGGCACGGTCGGCGCCTGCATCGAAGCTCTCAAGAGCTCGAACGATCTCGCCCGCTGGGGCGCCGCCATCGGTCCCTTCCTCATGGCCGTCGGCACGGGTTCCGGCGAAGCTGCGATCTGGGCCTTCAACCAGGCCGTGACCCCGCTCGCATCGAGCTTCGGCATGGAATCGCATTCTCTGGGTCTTCTCGCCATCATGGCCGGCCAGTTCGGCCGCACCGCGAGCCCGCTTGCAGGATGCATCATCATCGTGGCCGGCATGGCTTCCGCCGATCCCGTCAGCGTTGCCAAGCGACTCTTCCCGGGCATGTTCGCGGCCATGATCGTCTCTGCGTTCATCCTCGTCTAAGGAGACGGCCGTGTTTGATCTTCTGATTAAGAACGGTCAAGCTGCGGATCCCGCCACGGGCTTCTTCGCTGAAGCCGACGTGGCGGTTGAGGACAGGCGCATTGCGCTTGTCGAGCCGGGGTCCGCGGCTGCGGCACATGAAACGATTGATGCTGCCGGCCTGATTGTGCAGCCCGGCGTCATCGACACGCATCTTCATGTCTCGACGCAGCCGATGGGCCTTCGCATGGCCGCGATGAGCGGCGTGACCACCTGCATCGACATGATGGGGCCGGCTTCCGCAGTTATGAACCACATCTGCGAAGCCGGGGCCGGCATCAATGTGGCGGTGCTCAGCGCTCTTGTGCCCAATGTCAATCTTCCGAACAGCGATCCTTCGGCGGCGCAGATCGATTCCGCAGTCACGACGGCCCTCGCCGAAGGCGCTTTCGGTGTCAAGCTCCTGGGCGGGCATTTCCCGCTTTCGCCCGATGCGACGGCCGAGTCCGTTCGCACGGCTTCCAGGCGCGGCGTGTACCTTGCCTGGCATGCCGGGACGACGACGGCCGGATCGGACATCGAAGGCATGAAGCAGGCGATTGAGCTTGCCGACGGTCTTCCCTTCCATCTGGCGCACATCAATGCCTACTGCCGAGGCCGCAGGCGCGACGTGCTCGAAGAGTGCCTCGAGGCGGCGAACCTCCTCAAGGCGCATCCTGAAATCGTCACCGAAAGCTATTTGTCCGATCGAAGCGGCGCGCCGCTCGGCCTTGACGAAGTGGGCCGCCCCAAGTCCAAGGTGGTGTCCGCGCAGCTCAAGCACTTCGGGTTCGAGTCTTCGGCGGACGGCATCGCCGCGGCGATCGCTTCCGGACGCCTAAGGGCCATTGTTCCCAACGACGGCGTTCTCGGACTTCTCGAGCCGCAGGACGGTGTTGAAGCCTTCCGCGCGGGGCTGGTCAAAGAGGGCGTCTTTACGGGCGTCAATCCCCTTGTTTCGCGAGCCTTTTTTGCCTGCGCCCGTCGAGACGACGGCACATTCCTCGTGGATGCGCTCAGCACAGACGGCGGCTCGCTTCCCCGCAATGTGATTGTGGAGGGCGGCTGCGCGCTCATGAAGCTGGGCGGACTGACGCCGCTTGAATTCGCGGCCAAGTCCTCGCTGATCCCGGCCCGCATGCTGGGGCTCCACGACAAGGGCAGCCTGCGAGTCGGTTCGGATGCCGACATCACCATCTATGACCCGGTGCGCGGCAAAGCCGTTTTGAGCTTCGTTGCCGGAAGGCCGGTCCTGCAAAACGGCGCCGTCGTCGCCGGCGGAACGGTTCTCACTACCAAGTTCGGCGAGGCGGCTGTCCGAAGCCGGGGCCTGAATGCCCGCGTTCTCCCCGGAGGGATTCACGCACTTGACCGCACTTTCAACTGTTAAGAAACAAATTTAAAGGTAATCATCATGAATCAACGCAACCTTATCGCTTTTTCCGTCGCTCTCATGTTCGCCGCGCCGACGATGGCCGCCGACGTGCAGCTTTTCGGCTTCCTTGATCAGGGCATGTCCATTGTTCACGAAGATCTGAACAAGGGCATGGCCCAGCCTGCAGGACAGGCCGCTCCCAACGTTCTCGATGCGAACGGTCTCGTGGGCAAGCAGGGCGCCGTGACGAAGAGCACGCTCGGCACCGGCAACGTCAGCACCTGGGGCGTCAAGGGCGCGGAGAAGCTCTCCGACGATCTCGAGGTCATCTTCCATCTTGAAAGCGGCTTCCTTCCGGACGACGGCACGCTTTATGGCGCCGGCTCTCCGCTTTTCGAGCGCGAATCGTCCGTCGGTCTGCGCTCCAAGGCCTGGGGCGAATTGAAGTTCGGCCGCATGCCGGCCATGTCGACGGGCTCCGGCACGACGGGCCTCTTCAACAGCCGAGTCAATCCGTTCGGCGCAGGCTGGGGCAACATGACCGGCGGCTGGAAGTTTGCCGGTTCTCTTGCCGCCGCCCGCTGGAACAACATGGTGAACTACAAGACGCCGGTCATGAACGGCGTTCAGGTGCATGTCCAGCATTCGCTCGGCAACAAGAATGACGATACGGAAGGCACGGCCGACACGGATCGCTGGACGGCCTTGGGCGTCACCTGGACGGGCGAGCGCGCCTTCGTTGCGGCGGCTGTCGACTGGCTCAGGTCTTCCAACACGGCCTCCGGCGTGAAGCAGAGCGAGAAGGATTCCTGGAAGGCGACCGTGGGCGGCAACATGAAGTTCGAAGACTTCAAGCTCTACGGTTCCGCGCAGTACCTCAAGAACGCACGTTCGATCGGCGGCTATTCGACCAAGGAATGGGCACCCGTGACGGCGGCTCAGACGACGAATCTCGGCTTCGACAGCTGGGCGTTCGCGACGGGCGTTGATGTCCCGGCTGCCGGCGGCACGTTCAAGGCTTCCGTCGCCTACGGCTTCGGCGAGAACAACAATGTCTCCGAACGCAACAAGTACGACCGCATCAATGCGGGCGTCGGCTACATGTACCCGCTCTCCCGCCGCACGTCGCTCTACGGCATTGCCGGCTGCTTCTGGCAGGACGCCGACTGGCAGGACGGCAGCATCAGCGCCCGCGAGGCCATCGTCGGCATGATGCACCGCTTTTAATCACTAGGGCGAATGCCGGCCGGATGAATTGCCTTCCGGCCGACGCATGATGACTGTTGCAGATAATAGGAAAAGACATGTTGGGATTTCATATGGGAAAAATGCCTGCGCTCAAAACGGGCATTGTTCACGATACCGAGTATTGGCTTCAGCAGATCAACCGCGCTTCCGTGGTTGCCAATGTCAAGGCCGGTCTTCTGGATCGCGAAGCTGCCCGCAGGCTTCACAAGGCGCTAGATGAAATTAGGCAGGAGGCCGGCCGAGGCCTGCGCTCGAAGTTCAATCTTTACATTCAGTTCGAACCCGAACTCCTCAAGCGCTGCGGACGCGATGCCGGGATTCTTCACGCAGGACGCTCCAGCCAGGACATTCTGGCCACGTGCAATGCGGCTTTGAACCGCGAGCGCCTGGTGCTTCTCGGCGATGCCGTCGTTCGTCTGTGCGAAAGTCTTGTTGAAACCGTCAGGCGCGAGGGCGATGCGGTGGTGCCCGCCTATACGAACGGCGTGCAGGCCCAGCCGACGCTTTACGGTCATTATCTGCTTGCGCACGTCAATGCCTTTTCCCGCGATGTCGAGCGCATGATCGAATGCTGGCGCCGTCACGACGTCTGCCCGATGGGCAGCTGCGTCTGCACGGGCACCGGATGGCCGCTCGATACGGCGGAAATGGCGGGCCTTCTGGGCTTTTCCAAGCCGGTCGATCAGGCTTTTGACGCCGGACAGATCCGAGGCAATGATCTGCCGCTCGAAATGAGCCAGATCGTGACGTCCGTCATGCTTCACATCAATGCGTTCCTCGCCGACTTCATGGTTCAGTATGCGCAGGTGAAGCCCTGGGTCGTCAGCATGGACCGCAACGGCGTCTATCATTCGAGCAGCATGCCGCAGAAGCGCAATCCCGGACTCATCAACGACTGCCGACGAGACGCAGGCCTGGTGATCGGCGAAGCTCAGGGCGTCATGATGCGCATGCAGAGCCTCACGCTCGGCATGGCGGACGTGCGTGACGAGTTTGCAATGGGTGCGCTTGCCGAAGATGCGGCAACGGTCATCGAAACCTTTGCCGGCATCGTTCGCTCCCTGCATGTCGACCGCGAACGCGCCCGCGACGAACTGATGAACGAATGGACCTGCACGCAGGAAATCGCCGACGTACTCATGAGAACTGCGAACATTGATTTCAGAACCGGCCACGGATTCGCATCCCGCTTCGTGACGGTGGCGCGAACCAACGGCTGGACGCCCAAGACCGTCAAGCCGTCCGATCTTCACGAGGTTTGGAAGAGCTTTGCCGAAGAACACGGCCTCAGCCCGGAATTCCCGCTCGGCGACGACCTTCTGAAGACCGTCATCGAGCCCGAGCACATTCTTGCCGGCCGCCGCACGCCCGGCAGCGCTTCGCCGCTCATGCTTGAAGCTCAGACCGAACAGGCCGATCTCCACCTTGCAGGACTGTCGACCTGGCTGAACTTCAAGCAGAACGAAGCTGCTAAGACCGCCGGTCTTCTTGAAGAAAAGCTTGCCCAAATCTGATGGACGATATCCGCACCATGAATGCAACTGACGAAACGCTCACCCGACGCCGCTGGCTGATTCTGGCAGTCATCTGTCTCATCAATCTTTGCGCGGGCTCCATCTATGCCTGGAGCGTGCTGGCGTCTGCGGCCGCCGCACACTTCACGGCCGAGCTCGGCACGACCGTTACGCCCGGCGATCTCTCGATCGCCTTCGGCGTGGCCAATGCCGTCGGCCCGATTCCGATGATTCTCGGCGGCGCGGTCAACGACCGCTTCGGCCCGCGCGCGGTGATCATGGGCGGCGGCCTCCTCATCGGCCTCGGACTTGTTCTCTGCGGCATGGCGGCTTCGCCGAGTTCCATCACGCTGGCGTACGGCGGATGCTTCGGCCTCGGGCTTGGCCTGACGTACGGCGCGTGCATCACGACGGCCATCCGCTACTTTCCCGATCGCCGCGGCATGGCGGGCGGCATCGTGACGGCGGCCTACGGCATGAGCTCCGTGCTCGTGCCGCCCGTTGCCCAGCGCCTTATTGAGGCCGTGGGTATCATGAACACCTTCATGGTGCTCGGGTGCGTGTTCGGCGCAGTGATCATGACGGGGGCTCTCGCCTGCCGGCGCTGTCCGCCGGACTTCGTCCCGGTCGGCATGGAGCAGGTTCGATCCGCTCGGGCGGCTTCCGGCAAGACGTGGCGCGAGATGCTCGCGTCTCCGATCTTCTATCCGATGATCGTGCTTCTTCTTTGCGGCGCGCTCTCTGGCATGATGATCATCTCTCAGGCCGCATCGATTGCCAAAACCAGCATCGGCATGGGGCCGGCGGCCGCTGCGGCTGCGGTGAGCGTGATCGCGCTCTTCAACATGGCCGGCCGTATGGCGGCAGGCATGCTTTCGGACCGATTGGGCCGCCTCGCGGTGCTGATGGGCGCGCTCGTGCTTTCGGCCTGCGGCCTCGGCGTTCTCATGACGGCCGGAACGGGGGATGATGCCTCCTTTTATCTCGGCTGCGTTCTCGTCGGCCTGTCGTTCGGCGCCTTCATGTCGATCTATCCGGGCTTTACGGCGGACCGCTTCGGGACGGCGCATGCCAGCGTCAACTACGGGATCATGTTCTGCGGCTTTGCCGCGGCCGGATTCGGCGGTCCGACCCTTATGCGCGAGATGCAGGCGGCCGGCATGGACTTCGAGGCCTGCTGCATGATGGCGCTCGGTTTTTGCGCCGCGGGCTTGATGACTGCGCTGGTTTGCCGAATCATGATGAAGACGTCCGAAGGCTGACCTTCGTTACTTTGGACAGGATGCAGTGATCACACAACAACGGCCCGGGCTTTTGCTCGGGCCGATGCTGTTTGCATGCGGGATTGGCGCTTCTCTTTGCTCTCAGCGCTGTTCACGGTAGATCCTTTTAACTGGTAACGCAGTTACTTCATGGCTTTAAGGAGGTTAAGGGGACGACAAAAACACCGTCAGGTCTCTGATAGGCGGCATTGGATAGGCTACAAAGCACACAGAGAACAGAAGGCGAACTATTCGGATTCTCAGACTTTAGGCTGGCTTGTATTTTCAGTAGATTTTTGGCTGCGGCATCGATCTGTCCGGCCCCCAGCTTAATTTCGAAAGCTGCCCAAGAACCGTCAGGCAAAGAAATAACTGCATCAATTTCTTGATTTTTGTAATCCTGATAGTGAAAGAGGTTGCCACCGAAAGATTCTGCATAGATTCGCAGATCACGTTCACATAGGGCTTCGAAAAGGAATCCTAGGGTCTTGAGGTCATAGAGGAGAGCCTCTGGGCCGATCCTAAGGATTGCCGCCGTTAGTGACGGGTCACAGAAATGACGTTTAACGGCTTGCTTAAGACGTTGTGATGAACGTACAGAAGGTGCGAAGGGCGGTTGATTATCTGTTAGAAACAGACGATCAAATACGTCCAAATAATTGGCAAGTGTGGGACGCGAAATATCAAGTTGTTCGAACTCTGAAACATCACGCTGAATTGCGCTCGCACTGGCAGTAGTGCTTTCTTGGCGAGCCAGCGATTTAAGAAGTCTTTCCAATTTGTTTCGATCGCGCTCGACGCCGTCAATTCGAGTTGCGTCATCCTCAAGGACTGCAGTGATGTACTGTTGCGCTATCAGTTGTGCATCTGACGAATCGAGGGAAAGTGCACCAGGCCATCCACCGCGAACAATGAGATGGATAAGATTTCTTAGATCCACGTCGCCAGTCATGGCAGGTTCAATTTGTCCTTTGCACAAGGCTTCAAGTGAGACCTTACCATCGGAATCACCGGATTCCCAAAGTGACATAGGGCGCATGCGAAGTCTGCCGATACGACCAGCACCACTGTGCAGAATTCCCTTGTGGTTTGGAGTAGAAGAGCCTGTAAGGATATAAAGGCCCTTTTTACCAAGTTCATCCACACGATAACGAACTGCATCCCAAAGCGGCGGATATTCTTGCCATTCATCGATAAGGCGCGGCGTCTTGCCGTCCAAAATCACCGCCGGCTGCAATTGGGCCAATTGACGATTCACGAAATTTTGAGCCGGGTCACCGATGTAAACAGCGCTGGACGCGATTTCTCGTGCCGTACTTGTTTTCCCACACCATTTCGGTCCTTCGAGGCATACTGCACCGAAAGCTCTTAGAAATTGTTGCAGCTGTGTGTCAACAATTCTTGGACGATATGCATTCTCGGACATGAAAGGCTCCAAAGATTGATTGTCCCTCATTTTAAGCCAAAGTAGAATCTTATAAAGTCAAAAGCCGAAATCCTGTCATGTTAATTAACAAAATTCTGTAAATCGAGTGTGCGAGACTTTGCTAACTCAAGAATACGAATGTTTGATGCTTAACAGTCAAAATGTTGTCTGTAAAGAAAATAACTCAGGATGCTTTGGTGGGTGAATGTCAAGTGAGCTTTCGCCGATTTTGTTCTTAAAAAGTAGGTTGTAGTCTGAGCTCAGTGAGGGCTTTGCCCTCTCCGCCTTCGGCGGATTCACCCAGAGTTTTTTGGCCCGTAGAAAAACCTTTGATGCAGCTGTGCAGCACCGTTCGCGCGGAGAGGTCGGCAGGCCGGTAAAATGAGCCTCCTCACACAAGGCTTCGACGAGCTCTCCGCTCCGTCAAGGCCGTATGCGGCATACGCTACCGCGTCCTCCTCTATACGCTCCCGGTCTTGACTCCTCAGAGAGCCCGTCCCATTGAGCCCATCTTTTCAGACTTCAAGAATCCATTACGCAGGGTACCGTGCCCGCGCTCGTTGGCGCGGATTTCGTCGATTTTACCCACAGGTCTCCCCGAAGCCTCTTTTTTTTTCGACAAAGAGACATCGGCCTCGGAATCGCGGCTCTGCCGCATTGAGGTCCCCGCAAGGGGTTCAAAAACGACGAAGCCCAGTGATGGCCCCCCTCTACGTCAAACGACTCAGAAACCGTGCGCCCGCACCAAATTTTGACGGACTCGGACGGCCGTTTCTCCGATAGAATCCGCGTCAGCCTTTAAGCCTGAAAAAGAAAATGACCAAACCCCTGGAAGAGCTTCTGAAACAGACGGAATTTAGCGATGATGACATCGTCCGGCTCCTCGGCCTTACCGCGCCCGAAGACTGTCTGAAACTCAAACGCGCCGCCTATGACCGCACCACCGAAATCATGGGCGACCGCGTCTTTTACCGCGGCCTGATTGAACTCTCCAACATCTGCACCGACAACTGCCGCTACTGCGGCATCCGCAAGGACAACCATGCGGTGAAGCGCTATGAGATGACCAAGGAGGAGATTCTCTCGCAGGCCAAATGGGCGGCGGACCACGGTTACGGCTCCATCTGCCTGCAGGCCGGTGAAAGACGCGATCCGAAGTTCGTGAATTTCATTGCGGAGTGCTTAAGGGACATCCATAAGTTAAGCGTGAGCCCGCAGCTTCCGGAAGGGCTCGGTGTCACCATCAGCCTCGGCGACCAGACCAAGGAAACCTATGAACTCTGGGCCGAGGCAAGCGGCAACCGCAAAAACCTCCGGTACCTCTCGCGCTTTGAAACGAGTAACCCGAAACTATTTGAACTGCTGCACAGTGCGCCGGGCAACCACGAGAAAAACCTGGCGCGCCGCTTTCAGTGCTTTAAGTATTTAAGGGAATGCGGCTATCAGCTGGGAACGGGCGTCATGATCGGCATCCCGGGGCAGACCCTCGAAGACCTCTGCCGCGACATCCGGCTCTTTCAGTCGCTTGACGTTGACATGATCGGCATGGGCCCTTACCTTAAAAGCGAAGGCGCGGACTTAAAGGAACTCGGGCAAATGGCACCCAAACCTCTGATGCAGCTTGCGCTCAACATGATTGCCGTGGTGCGGCTTGTATTGGGTAACGTCAACATTGCGGCGGCCACGGCTCTTCAGGCCCTCCGGGACGACGGACGCGAAACGGGCATTGAATACGGCGCCAACGTCGTGATGCCCAACCTCTCGCCTCAGAAGTTCCGCCCGGGCTATCAGCTCTACGACAACAAGCCCTGCATCAACGACGAACCCACGCAGTGCGCCGACTGTCTGGAAAAGCGCATCGCAAGCCGCGGCCGCAAGGTGGGCTGGTTCATGATGGGGTCTTCGCGGCGCTTTCGCGAGCGTATCGGTCTCGCGCCCCGGGAGGCGGTGCCGGAAGCGGCAAAAAAGCACGACACGACGGTGCTCCCTGCTTTTACCGAAGACACCGGCAAACGCCGCATTCCGATCGTGGCGCGCGCCTGACAATCAGAAGACGGGCTGGTAAAATTTCCGCCCGTCTTTTTTATTGTCCGGATCCCGTGAAACTGCCGGCATCCGGCCTTTCTTTTTCTTTTTTTACTGAGGTCAGCGGCCCATGCGTGCACGCCAATTTTTCATCTCGACCCTGAAGGAAGCTCCCGCGGACGCGGAAATTCCGAGTCAGGAATTTTCCATCCGTGCCGGTCTCATCAAGAAGATCGCGGCAGGCGTCTACACGATCATGCCCATGGGGCTGCGCGTGGTGCAGAAGATTGAAAACATCATCCGTGAGGAAATGAATGCGGCAGGGGCCGTGGAACTCGCAATGCCCATCGTGCAGCCCGCGGAGCTTTGGCAGGAATCGGGCCGCTGGAACAAGTACGGACCGGAGCTGCTGCGCTTTAAGGACCGCCATGAACGCGACTTCGTGATTCAGCCCACGTCCGAAGAAGTCATTACGGCCGTGGCGCGCGGCGAAATCACGAGCTGGCGCCAGATGCCGGTGAATTTCTATCAGATCCGAACGAAATTCCGTGATGAACGGCGGCCGCGCTTCGGCGTAATGCGCGCCCGTGAATTCATCATGAAGGACGCCTACTCCTTTGACCGGGATGCTGAAGGAGCTTCAAAGTCCTATGACGCGATGTACAAAGCCTACAACCGTATTTTTGAACGCATGGGCCTTGTTTTCCGTCCGGTGAGAGCCGACACGGGCGCGATCGGCGGCAGCCGCTCGCACGAATTCCAGGTGATTGCCGACGTGGGCGAAGACGTCATTGCCTACTGCCCCGAGAGTGACTTTGCCGCCAACATTGAACTGTGTGAAGCCAAATCCGTTCTGGGCGACCGTAAGGCCGCGGCGCAGGAGATGAAGAAATGCGCTACGCCCGGCAAGGAAAAGTGCGAAGACGTTGCCCCCTTCCTCGGCATTGACCTTTTACATTGCGTAAAGTCCGTGGTGCTTGCCGCCGACCGAGTGAACGACAAGGGCGAGGCGCTCCCCGCCAAGATTGTGCTCGTGCTGCTTCGGGCCGACCACGATCTCAACGAAGTCAAGGCCGGCAAACTCCCTGAACTGAAAGACGGTTTCCGCTTTGCCACCGAAAAGGAAATCGCCGAACACTTTGCGGGCGCAACGCCCGGGTCCCTGGGCCCCGTGGGCGCCACCGACCTCACCGTTTACGCCGACCTCACCGTTGCCGCGATGAGCGACTTCTGCTGCGGCGCGAATGAGACGGGCTACCACTACACCGGAGTCAATTTCGGGCGCGATCTGCCTGAGCCCAAGGTTGCCGACCTCCGTAACGTCGTTGAGGGCGATGCGAGCCCCGACGGCAAGGGAGAAATCAAGCTGCAGCGCGGCATTGAAGTGGGCCACGTCTTTTACCTCGGCAACAAATACTCCAAGGCCATGAACGCGACCTACCTCGATGAAGCGGGCAAACCGCAGTTTCTCGAGATGGGCTGCTACGGCATCGGTGTGACGCGCGTCATGGGCGCTGCAATCGAACAGCGCCACGACGACAAGGGCATCATGTGGCCTGCGGCAATCGCTCCCTTTGAAGTCGTGATCTGCCCAATGAATTACACGAAGAGCGAAGCCGTGCGCGCTGCCGCCGACAAACTCCACGATGAACTGAAGGCCAAGGGCGTTGACGTGATTCTGGACGACCGTGACGTACGCGCGGGCGTGATGTTTGCCGACTGGGAACTGATCGGTGTGCCGCACCGCATCGTGATCGGCGACCGGGGTCTGAAGACCGGCGAAGTCGAATACGTCGAGCGCACGAAGATGGACGACAAGGTGATGGTAAAGCTCGATGATGCCGTCACGTTCCTCACAAAGGCTCTTAATAGGTAAGCAGGATCACCGGGCGGCTGCACAGAGGGTTTTGCAGCCGCTCACAATTTGAAAAATGTCCCCTTTGCGGCTAAAAAGTCAAGAAAAATCGGGGAATTTTCACGGGTTACTTACTTATTTACGCCTAAATACGGCACAATAGCAGTGGATGCGTTTCGACAAGCGGGACAGCGTCTCAGTTTTTTTGAATATTTGCGGGAGAATTATCTTGGAATCCCTCAAGCCTCTGGTCCGGGTTATCGATGACGACGACGCGATGCGCCGTTCCTGGGCTTTTCTGATTGAAGGCGAAGGCTGGGACGTCGTGACCTACTCCGACGCCCTGGACTTTATTGCAAGCAACGATTTTCAGCGTCCCGGCTGCCTCGTTCTTGACGTGCGCATGCCCCGCATGAGCGGCCTGGAACTGCAGGACAAGATGCAGGAATTGGGCATTGATCTGCCCATCATCTTTATTTCCGGTCACGGCGACATTGATATGGCCGTGCGCACCCTCAAGCAGGGCGCATCGGACTTTCTGCAAAAGCCCGTTGACGATCAGCGGCTTCTCACCGCCATCGGCAATGCGGTCATGAAAAACCTCAATCACCGCCGCACCGAAATGGAGCTTTCCGACTTCCGTAAGTCGCTTGAGCAGCTCACGCAGCGTGAACGCGAAGTGATCCGCATGGTTGCGCAGGGCATGAGCAACAAGCAGGTTGCCGAAAACCTCGGCATCAGCGAAAAGACCGTACAGGTGCACCGCGGGTCGGCTTACCGTAAGCTCGACCTCCATAACGCCGCGGAAATCGCACGGCTTTTGCTGCGCTCGGGCGATCCGCTTTAAGCTTTGCTCTCAGACAGGCTCCTTCTTTGGAGTCTGAAACAGGCAGTTTCCTTTCTTGGGGATTCTGCCTGCTTTTTTTCTCTTTTGATTTCTGGCCCGCCGTTATGCCCGAAAATCTCCGCCACTCGCTTCTGCTTCTGATTACCGCCACCATCTGGGGTACCGGCTTTGTTGCTCAGGCGCTCGGCATGGAACACATCTCCCCCTTTGCCTTTACCTGGGGGCGCTCGGTGATCGGCGCGGCCTTTGTGTTTGCCATACTCCCGGTCTTTGACCGCCTGCGCGGGATGAGTCCGGCCTCAACGAAAAACGTCTGGAAAGATAAAACACTCTGGATCGGGGGCTTTGCCTGCGGCACCGTTCTCTTTATTTCCGAGTCGCTGCAGCAGTTCGGGCTGTTGGGAACGGAGGTCGGTAAGGCGAGTTTCATCACGAGCCTTTACATCGTCATTGTCCCGGTAATCGGCATTTTCATCGGGCGCCGCTCGAGCCTCAACATCTGGCTTGCGGTTATCCTGGCGGTTGCGGGCCTGTGGTTTCTCTGCATGAAACCGGAAACCGGGTTTACTCTGAGCCTCGGGGATTCGCTCGTTTTAGCCTGTGCCCTCTCTTTCAGTTTTCACATCCTCGTGATCGATCACTTTGCGCCCAAAACGGACGGCGTGAGGATGAGCTGCATTCAGTTTGCCGTGGGCGGCGTCTGGGGCTTTATTCTCATGATGTTCTTCGATCCGCCGACACTCAAGGACCTGTGGGACGCCGTCTGGATGCTCCTTTACGCCGGTATTTTGAGTAACGGCATTGCCTACACCCTGCAGATCGTGGGACAAAAGGGGCTCAACCCGACGGTGGCGTCCCTCATCATGAGTTTTGAAGCAGTCGTGGGGGTTCTGGCCGGGTGGCTCTTTATGAACCAGGCGCTCACCGGCCGCGAGCTCATCGGCTGCGCCGTGATGGCGGCGGCAATTGTCCTCGCACAACTGCCTGCCAAGTGGTTCGGACGCTGAGTCAGTCGCCGTAAGGGCGGCAGAGCGTCAGAAGTTCGCCCGTGAGCTTTTCTTCAAGCGCAAAGCGGATCGTCATGGGGCGATTGCCGGTATGCGACAGGTACTTGACCTTCCCGAGGCACACATAGGGATCGGCAATTTTCCCCTCACCCTTAAATCCGCGGACAAACAGCACAATGTCGCTCGCCCGCTCGGCGTGGTGGATATAGCGCTCACCCGTGGGCGATGTATCCGTTGTTGAATTTTGGCTCTGCCACTGAAAGACGGTGTCGGTAAGCACCAGATCCTCATAAAGCGTATTGGCGGTAAAGTGCTTTTCGCTTTTGTTGATCGTCACAAAAAAGACGTCAACCCGCTTTTCCGGAATCCAGAGTACGCCCGCCTGCAGGTTTTTCTGCTCCGGTTTCAGTGCCGCCAGAACCGCGCTTCTGTGATAGGTTCCGTGCACCTTAAGGTATGTTCCCGCCACACCGAGATCCTTCATTTCCCTGCGGCAGGATTCGGCTTTGACCGTGAGAAGCGTCCGGATCTCGTCGGTAAGCCACGCCACTTGCCGCAAGCTCTTTAGGCGTGCCGCAAGATAATCGTTCCCGTCACAAGGCAATCGCTCATCCCAGATAAGCCGCACAAAAGCCCGCAGGGCGGAGTTTTCAAATTCGTCAGCCGGAACGCCGGAATCGTCCGCAAGCAACCCAACAATGGTCTTACCCCAAACCGGATCCTCGGTTGTCGCAACCGCAGGAGGGCTTTGCCGAGTTTTGCCTGCGTGATCCCCTCCGGCAGCGGCCGGTTAATGTTCGAACCGCATGCCGCGTCCCAAAGCAGCCTAAACGAGGCAAACGTATCGCACGCCCTGTCATAAAAGTCCGAAAGTGAGAGTTCAGCAAACCTGAGAAACGCCGCGAGGTCCGCGCTCCTGCCTTCTGCCATAAAGCTTTGCGCGAGATTGAGAAGTCCTTTTTTGCCGGTAAAGCACTGCCTGATATTTTCAAGCACCATTTCTTTCGCGACGCGTTCCATCGTAACCGAGCACCCCGCGGGCAGCGCATCAAATCCGTTCATGATCTGCCGGACAACCCCCGTGTCGGCCGTGCGTAAGAGTGCCCTGTAGCGCGACTCAAAACTGAAACGCCGGTTTCCTGCGGCAACAAAATCAAGCACCGTGAGTGCATCTTTCTGCGGGTACTTTCGCAAGCCCCGCCCCAACTGCTGCAGAAAGACCGTGAGGCTTTCCGTCGGACGCAGAAAAACCACCGTATTAATGCACGGAAAGTCCGCGCCTTCGCTTAAGACGTCAACCGTGCAGAGTATTTCCACCTCCCCTTTTTCGAGACGCTCTTTGACGCGTTCCCGGTCGGCTGAGGGCGTTTCGGCAGTGACCGCCATCGCCTTATAGCCCTGCGCGGCAAGCATTCCTGTCACGTAGCGCGCGTGCTCCTGCGTGACGCAGAAGACGACGGCCCGCAGTTCCTCTTTTTCAGGCGCATAGGTTTCAAGCGCCGTAAAGAAGGCCTGCGTCCGGGCTTTGGAGCTGTCCCCTTGGGTATAGCGGTTTTCCAGAGCCTTAACATCAAAGTGCCCGCTTCGCCACGGGATGTCCGCGAGGCTCACGGGGTCCGTGAGCACAAAGTAGTTAAAGGGTACGAGGAGATTCTGTTCAATGGCTTCAGGAAGCCGGATTTCTGCCGCAATACGGCCGTCAAAGTAGCCGAGAATGCTGCGGCCGTCGGCGCGCTCGGGCGTGGCGGTAAGGCCCAGAAGAATTTTGGGCGTAAAGTACTCGAGCACCGTGTCGTAAGAGTCTGCAGCCGCATGGTGCGTTTCGTCCGCCACAACCATGTCAAAGTGGTCCCGGGCAAAGCCCGTGAGATTCACCGGATTTTTGAGTGTCTGCACCGAGGCAAAGACCTCGCGGTTGTTCGCGGGCTTTGCGTCTCCCGTCATCAGTGAGCCGAAATTGGCGTCCCGCAGGATGCTTCTGAAACAGGCCTGTGCCTGCAGCAGAATTTCTTTGCGGTGCGCAACAAAGAGAAGCTTGGGGCGGATGCCGTTTTTAATCTGCCGCTGATAGTCAAAGGCGGCAATCGCGGTTTTACCCGTACCGGTCGCGGCCACCACGAGGTTTCGTGTGTGGCCCGCGGAGCGCTCCGCGGCAAGCGCTTCAAGCACCGCGGCCTGATAGGGATAGGGCTCAAAACTCCCCCACGTCACGGGAGCTGCCGGATCTCTTTTCCCGCCACAGGCTTCGCGCTTTAAAGCCGTCCGCAGACGCTCATCGTCCCGACCCGGGACAAACGTCTCAAAGCGCGCATCCGACCAGTAGGCTTCAAAGGTTGCGGCAGCTTTGGCGAAAATCTCGGGCGTTTCTTTGGCGGCAAGTTTAAGGTTCCATTCAAGGCCGCCCGTAAGCGCCGCCCCCGAGAGGTTGCTTGAGCCGATGTAGGCCGTGCTGAAACCGGTCTCACGGTGAAAAAGATAGGCCTTGGCATGGTGGCGCGTGCGGCTGCCGCTGTACTCGATGCGGATTTCGGCATTCGGAAGTTTCGCGAGCATCTCCACGGCCTTGACTTCGGTAGCACCGATGTAGGTGGTCGTAATGACTCTGAGGCGGCCGCCCCGCTGCGTAAAAGCCTTGAGGTCATCGTAGAGGCGGCTTACCGCTGAAAAGCGGATAAAGGAAACAAGCCAGTCGATGCGGTCGGCAGAAGCAATCTCCCGCTTGATTTCGCTCGCAAGCGCCGGATCGGTTTTGGCCGTGCCCGTCAAAAGCGCGGTGTGCGCGACCGACGTCTGCGGGCGGGCTGCGGCGGCAGAGGTCATCTCCCGCACTTCGGTTAAAAGGCGGTCTTCTGCGACCGTGTCGGCGCATACGAGCGCTTCCCCGCTTTTCTTAGCCACAAAGTCCCGGGCCGTGCGGCTTAAGAGGTTCACAAGCGCCCGGGCTTCTTCGGCAGAGTCACAGTGCGCCAGGGCTTCCTTCACCGTACGGGCCGCATAGTCCGTGTAGATGCGGCTGCGTTCCGCAGGATCCACGGCCTGCGATTCGGCTGCGAGATGCCGCCCGGCAAGTCCCTGCAGTTGTTCGTTGACTGAACGAGTGAGAAGCGACTCGTACAAACCTTTTTTGAGCTCAGCCGGCATACGCACCCCGTTTTCAAAAAAACACACTGCCGGCAGCTTACCAGAAGCGCCCGGGTGCGCTCTGCTTTAGCGGAAAGAGCCAAAGAAAAACCGCCCCGAAGGGCGGTTGATACTGGCTCAGCGCAACTTACTCGGCGCTGCCGGGGAGCTTATCCTCAGCGTCGGGGAGGTAATTCTTATTGAGAACCTCAGCCTTGTGCTTGGCGCGAAGCTGTCCGTAGTAGGCCGATTCATCGGCCCGCGAGAGCATCTGCTGCAGCTCGTTTCTTAAACCGGACAAAGCCGCTTCCGTCACTTCCGGCGTTTCGCTCTTTGTGATTTTCACGATGCGGTAAACGTTGCCGTCAGCCACACCCACGTAGGCGGGAAGCTTCGTGATATCGGCGCGCATCACGGCGTTCACAAGATTAATCGTGGCATTACCCGGCGCACTGCGCGAAACAACCGTGGGGTTCACGAACTTTGCCTGTGCCATGTCGCCCTTTTCAAAAGCGGCAATGAGTTTACCGGCGGCTTCTCCCGCCTTTTCCAGTGCCTTTTGCTGCGTGAGCATTTCAATGATGCCGGCCTTGGCTTCATCAAAAGGCTTGGTGTGGGCCGGACGGAAATTTACGACGCGCGCGGAAACAAGCTGGTTGTTGCCGACTTCAATGGCCTGTGTGTTGCGCTTTTCACGGGCCACTTCATCGCTGAAGATGCTCTCAAGCACATGGTCGTTAAAGAGTTTGGCAAGTGCGGGATCCGTCACCTTCTCAGGCGTCACGTTCTTCACCGTTTCAATCTTCATGCCGTACTTGTCAGCCACAGGCTGCAGGCTGTCGCTCTGCTCGTACACCATGTTGGTGAAGTTTTCGGCTTCCGTGCCGAACTTCTCCTGGGAGTGCTGTTCCTGATAAAGACGGACGATCTCGTCGCGCACTTCGGCAAGAGGCCGCACGTACTGCCCCTTGATGTCCGTGACTTCAATGATATGGAACCCGAAGTCGGTTTCAACCGGACCCACGATTTCACCCTTCTTCGCCTTATAAACGGCTTCTTCAAAGGCCGGAACCATCACACCCTTACCGAACCAGTTGAGGTCACCGCCGTCTTTGGCGCTGCCCGTGTCAGCCGAGTATTTCTTCGCAAGTTCCGCAAACTTCTTGGGATCGGCCTTGACTTCCTTCAGAATCTCTTCGGCCTTTTTCTTTGCGGCGTCCTTACCGTCCTTCAGATCAATGAGGATGTGCGAGGCACGGCGCTCTTCAGGGGCGTTAAAGCGGTTGCGGTTCTGAGCGTAGAACGTTTCAATGTCTTCCTTGGTGGGTTCTACATTCTTAAAGAGTTCCGGAGAGAACACAACGTACTCAACGTCGGCTTCATCGGGCATTGCAAACGCCTTCGGGTTCTTTGTCCAGTAGTCCTTGGCTTGGGCTTGCGTGACCGTCACGCCCTTTTTGTAGTCGTCGGCGTTAAAGGCCATCACTTCCATCGTGCGCTTTTCGGTAAGAAGCTTGTTGACTTCCTTCACAACGCTTTCAGGGGCACCCGCGGTACGCGTGAAGGCCGCGGTGAGCAGCTGACGGGAGACGTCCTGGCGGACGCGCTCGACAAAATACTGATCGGAATAGCCGGTGGACGCGAGGTAATTCTGATAGAGCTCAGCGGAAAATTTGCCGTTTTCCTGGAAAGCCGGATAGGTCTTGATGACTTCAATCGCGGTTTCTTCGGGAACCGACACAAATTCCTTGGCAACCTCACCCATCAGAGACCGCTCATTCATGATGCTCTGCAGCACCGCCCAGCGGCCTTCGGCCGTATCAAGAAGGTTACTCTTAAAGTTTTCACCGAGTCTCTGGCGCAGATTGTCAAGCTGCTGGCGCTTGACTTCGTCATACTGCTGCGGCGTGATGGAGACGTCATCGACTTTGGCAATGGCGCCGTCGTCACTCATCATACGGTTGTAGGAATAAATACCCGTGACTACAAAGCTCGGAATCACAAGAATCATGGCGATAAACATCAGCCAGCGCTTGTGGTTGCGGAAAAGCTCAAGAAGCATTGTGTGCCCTTTAACGCGGTGAAAATTACAAACGTGTGAGTTTATCGCGTTTTGCCGCTCTTTTGCCTATGCCGCAAGGCTCTGCGCCGCGTAAACAATCGTCAGAAAATGATTCTTGTTGCTCCGTGCCGTATTACGGGCCGGTGCCTCAAGAGGAAAGACTGCTGTTTTTTCCGCAAAAACAGATGTCTGCTCCTACGACCACTCGTTTTTGTGTCAGCACCGGTTGCAAAACACACGCCCTTCTGTATAATTCGGCGCTTCCCGCAGAGGGAACCGTAAGCGGATGCACGCACGACGGAGTGGTAGTTCAGTTGGTTAGAATATCGGCCTGTCACGTCGAGGGTCGCGGGTTCGAGTCCCGTCCACTCCGCC
>ENA-UEQM01000411-UEQM01000411.1-human-gut-metagenome-genome-assembly--contig:-NODE-411-length-27751-cov-9.737877_pt1 | contig 27751 bp, 19 predicted proteins | sample MGYA00242948_ERZ507948 | MGnify/ENA primary metagenome ERZ507948 (study PRJEB26167, sample SAMN06115440) | human gut metagenome | host: Homo sapiens | place: China:Hubei | collected 2015-07-28 | study... | reverse complement strand
ACACCGGAAAATCCGGCAAAAAAACAACGTTTGGATCCGCATGAAAAACACATGGACAAAATTTCACGGATTCAGGTCTTTGATAATTTCAGGAGTAAGCTGCTTCCAATCGGTAATACCGATTGGAGAAAGATATTCCAAAAAACGCAAAACGGAAACTCGATTCATGCTAATCGTCGAAGCTGCAAATCCTTTCCTTTGCTGTTCTTCAATAAAGTTATCGTATTCTCCTCGGCACCATTCAGGCAACTCTTGTGCTCTGTTATTTCTGCCCCGATAGATGACGGAAGGATTAATATCGCCATTATTTCTGTATTGCTCAAATAGTCTTATGCCACGTCTGAATGCCCTCCACTGAACCGTATAGTGCTGAAGGTAAGTTGCCCAGTATAATGCAAGTTCTGAGGAATATTCAAGCTCATTTGCTTCCAGAAAAATAAATAACTCTTTCCAGGTTTTACGGAAAACATCCCGCACTGTTGGTGAATAGCAATGCTTATCCAGACTGCTTTTGTCCAGCCGCATAGCCATAGCAAGAAAATCTTTAGGAGCCATACTGTCTGCCTGTTTATCATCGGGGAGCAAACTCCTTTCGGCCACCGGAAGATCATCAATAAAGAAAAAGCGGTTCATCGCAAGCGGGTCCAATAGCGCTACGACTGAAGCTCTGATTAATTTTTTCTCCGCAAGATACCGTAAGAAGATTCGGACATCTCCATTGGACTTGTTTTTTAACTTCTGCGAACGATGAATATCATCCTGATAATAAGCCAAAATCAACTTATGCGTAATTCCATCAGGCAATACAGCTTTATGCGTCAGTGCATATATCAAAAAACTGAAGACTGAATTACGTATTTCCCGGATATAGCCAATGCTATATTTTCCGGATATTTCCACCAGAAAACTTCCCCATAGTTCTTTGCCTTTTTTATTCAGGTATTGATAATTCAGCGGACTCCTTGTTACGGCAATCTGACGATTCTCCAATACATCATTCAACCTGAACAAAGCTAATCGGTAGCATCTGAATGTCGTACTGCAGAGGTGGCGAATACAATCTTCCAGCCAATCAATTATTAACTCTTGGGAATATTCGATATTCTTCTCTATCATATATTCCTTAAACAAACGAAAGCATCGCTTGTTCATGTATATGATGCTGGAAGCACAATGCCTCTTGGTTAGATGATTAATTACTTGATTTGCCGCCCGGTCATAGTCTTGATACATAAATCACCTCCTGTAAAATTAGGTGATTTACTATACCACACAAAAACATTATCCTCAGGATTTGGCATGAAAAACAGATAAATTAAGCAGGAATCGCCAAATCCTGAGAGTAGCCAGATGATGAGGATAAAGCCGGATATTCTAACATTAGAATATCCGGCTGAACGGCTCAATCGGGGAATTGCGATCATCCGAAAGAATTGCCTGTTTGCCGGAAGCGAAAAAGGCGGCCGGAATCTGGCGATCCTGTATTCATTCGCGGCCTCCTGCAAAGCCAACGGCCTGGCCTTCGGAAACTGGCTGAAAGATGTTCTGCCGCGCCTGGCAAGCGCAACCCCCACCGAATTCGACGACCTCCTGCCCCATCGCTGGAAACCGACAGAATAATTCACCAAAATCACGCAACCACGCCGCCGCTCGCCGCCAAACATGTAGCTGGTTGGGCGCTTACTATGCCATCACATTCTCAGTTTCATCATGCGCTGTTTTTACGGAGTCGCCTCCGCCTGTTCTTCCAGAAGCGAAACGTCGTCGAAAACGGCGATTGCCTCCGGATTGCTGCGGCGGTTGCCGCCGCAGTTGAACACCAGCAGCGGCGTGACCGATGTGGCGGAGTCATCGGCGGTAAAGACGAATTCCAGTTCCCGCCAGTCGGAATTCCCTTTCAGAGGCGGACTTCCGGCGGCTCCGACGAATTTGCCGTCTTTCCGCCGTTCCAGCCGCAATTCCACCAGATCGTCTTCGTCCAGCCCGGCGGTTTTCACCCGGGCGGAAAACAGATAGCGCTTTCCGGAAACCACCGGGATCGATTTGACCGGATACCAGCGGCAATCGGCGGACTCCGGAGCCAGCAGCGCGACCGCCCGGTCCCCGGTTCCAGCCTCCGGCGGCTCTTTGATATAACGGTGCTTGAACCAGGTGGTCCAGCCGTCAGGTTTGGCCCCTCCCGTTTCAAAACCGCCATTGACCAGCAATTCCCGCCCATGCTCCCGGATCTGTGCGGCGGCGGCGGCCGGATCGAGCGCCAGCAGCTTTTGCCGTACTTTTCCGACCTCCGCCAGCGTCGCCTGAAACACCTTGTCGCCGGCGATCCCCCAGTAGAAGATGTCGCAACTGTGCGCGGATTCCACCTGCAGGAATCCCGCCGCATCCGGCTGCGATTCCCGCAACCGTCCGGAATAGAAGGAGTAAACCAGATATAGCTTCCCCGGTTCCGCCGGAAGCCCGACGGAACGGGGCGCATTGAGCCGGGCCCGCTCGAAATAACGCTTGCGGTTCATCGCTTCGGCGGAATCGGTATCCCAGACGACGGCCGAATTCCCGCCGGGGACCTGATAGATGTGAACCGACGCTCCCGGATCGGTCACCGCTTCGGGCGCTTCTCCGGCCAGCCGCATGGCCCGGTCAAGCAACACCCGGCTGAAGGCTTCCGCTTCTCCGAACGGCAGGGGCAAATGCAGATAGAGAATCCGGCTTTTGCCGACAGGAATTTCCGAAATCAACGGCAAGCCGGCATCGTCGGCAAGCAGTGTCCTGCCGTTTTTCAGCCGGTAATGGTCGCGGGTGGCGGATTCTCCGGCGAAGGAACAGGCGCGCGCTTTTTCCACTCCGGCCAACTCCAGTAGCAACCCGTTGCCGTTCGGGGTGTTGTCCACCAGAAAGCGGTTGTAGGACTTGTCGGCCTCCCAGAGGATTTCCGGCGTTTCCCGCTTCAGGTTGACGGCTCCGTGGAAGATATGGAAAGGCACGATGGAGTGGGTGATGAGCGTGCGGCCCGCCTGCGCGTCAAGCCATTTCCGGGCGGCGGCGAAATGCATCGGGCTGGCCTCCGATGGGGCGAAGAACAACACTTGCGCATCATTGGCGAATCCGTCCGACAGCGCCTCTTTTCCCGCCGCCTCAAAAGGGTAGTGGAGCTGATCGAGAAACCGGGACGGGTTGTTGAACTGCGTCATGCGGCTGGAAAAGCCGTCCTGCAATTCCAGAATGTTGCGGCTGGCGATCACCAGCGTCCGTTTGGGTTTCGGCAAATCCCCGCCCTCCCGATGACTCTGCAGAAAGGCGTACGCCCCTGCCGCCCAATGCCCGTAACGGCCTTGATGATAAGGCGAACCCGGCAGTTTTCCGTCCCAGGCGCTTTCCATGTACTGATTGTTGTAGTCGGAAGGCTTGGCGGCGGAAGTCGCGTCATAGTAAAGCGCGTAGGCGGTGTACGGGTCATATTTGGTGGGCCCGTGCCCGCCGTTGTTGATCTCTCCGATCATATAGATGCTTTTCCCGTAACGGCGGAGGTTTCCGGCAAAGAAGCGCATGTTCCGGTACCAGGCGTAAGTTCCGAGCGGAGAACCGAAAAATTCATAGCCCAGCTTGCCGACGCCCCGGACGCGGGCGGCCAGATAGTGGTCATTGCCGTTATAGACGTCTTCGGGATTGGTGCCGGAGACCAGGAGAATGCCGCGTTTCTCCGCCTCGTCCCCGATTTTCTGCAGGAATTTCAGGTACTCATAATGATAGAGGGCGAAGTAGAGGAACAGGTTTTTCCGCGCCTCCGGTCCTCCTTTCGCCGCGACGGCTTCCGTCACCGGGCGGTATTCATTCCAGTCGTTCAAGCCGAGGTCGGCGGGATGGAATTCCACGTCGGTAAAGTTGGTCAGATACTCCCGGAAACTGTTCGGGCGATACTCGCCGGAGACCGGGTCTGCCAGCATCAGTTTCTCGTCGGTTCCGGTAAGGTCGCGGCGGAATGCGGCGATGGATACATCGTCGAAACCCCAACGGCCGTGCCACGGCCAGATGTAATCAATGTTCAAATACTCCGAGATGCCGTCCCGCTGCAATTCATCGAGCAGTTTCCGGACCGGAAACAACGTCTCCTCCTGAAACCGGATTCCATGATACGGCCAGAGATAGCGGAAGGAAAACCTCCCCCAGTTGGCCGGGTCGTTCATGGTGAACCCGTCATGCCGGGTCATGAATAGTTTCCGGTTGGTCAGCCAGTCCTCATAGCCGGAGGTCAGATGGTTTTCGAATGTGGTCTTGATGCCGAGCGAGTTGTAATACGCCGCCGCTTCGGCCATTCTGGGGAACGGCAGCGAATTGAAATGGACGCCGAGCTGTCCCGGAAACTCTTTTGCCAACTGCGTCACGGCTTGCCGGAACCGGGTGGAGGCCAGATGCCGGGCGTTTTCCGCCACATAAACCCGCGGTGTCCGGTCTCCGGCAAAGCGGATGGGAGCCGGACGGGCGAACCGAGCGCTTTTCCCGAAGATATCCCGTTCCGCTTCCGGTTCGAGCAGTGTTATTGTTTCGGCGGCGCCGCATAGCGTGAAACCGGAGATCGTCGCTTTCAACCCGGATTCCGGAGGACCGGACAACACCAGTTTCACCTGCATGGTCTCGTCCCCGGCTTTCAATGCCGGTTCGGTGCCGACGCCGCTCCGCGTCCGGGTGAACCGGTCCGGCGTCAGGACGATCTCCACCCATTCGCCGGACGACGGCGGTTCGACGGCGGCCTGCCAGTGATTGAGGTCGGAGTCGATGAGCTCGACTTTCAGGGATGCGCCGGTATGCTCCGCCGTTTTGATCCGGAACCGGATTTCCCGCAGATCCTCCAGATACTGAGTCTGGCCGAACGAAGCGGTCAATTCTTTTGCCCGACGATTCTTCCATTGCAGATGAAGCCCTTCGGCATCCGCTTCCAGTACAACGCAATCCTGCATCGCCTCCGCCGGAGTGCCACCGGTGAAGTTATGAAAGAAAACCGGAGTCGCCGCCGCAAGCAGTGTGGTCACGGACAGAGAACAAAGAACGGCAAACCATTTTTTCCGCATGAACATCTCCTAAAGCGACGCTTTGGTTTCGACAAAAACCAACGTTCCATCCGTCGGCCAGTTGGGATAGGTCGACCCGGCGTACACATACTCTCCCCGTGCCGCGAACCATTTGGCGTGAAGATCGACGAACAGCAGATTGGAGCCGTCGCTATGTCGGTTTTGCGGACGGATGCTCTTGGTGCTTGAAGTGCTTCCGATGGCGGCGTCGCAGTTGTTGGAAAGATTGACATAAGAGTCGCCGTTCTGCACCGTGACGGATGGCTTGCTGATTTTTTGCGTCGCCCAGCAGCGGTTGGTATTGAGCGGAATGCTCGAAGCTCCGTAATTATACCCGTTGGCTCCGACCGCTCCCGGACAGCGGATCAGGCTGAGTTGCGGCGTGGTTTCGTCGGCGTTCGACTGATAATAAGGGGACACCAGTCTGTACCAGAGCGTATAAGCGGTTCCGCGATTGTACACGCCCGGATTCACATCGGAGAAATCGTTGCGGTAAAGCCCATACCCGACCCCGATCTGTTTAAGGTTGGACATGCATTTCGCCGCATGCGCCCGTTCCCGTGCCGCATTCAGTGCCGGCAGCAGCATCGCCGCCAGGATGGCGATGATGGCGATCACGACCAACAATTCAATCAATGTAAAAGATTTTTTCATGCGAGATTCCTTTATTTACCGTTGCTTTTGTCAAAAATTTTCATTTTATGACAATGTCCTGAATCCGTGAAGAGATCATCGTGATCTCCTCGTCATAGTTGTTTTGAGTGATTTTTCAGTCACTTTGTTTCGGCTTTCGAATCATTTTCGATTGGAAATATTCTTTGTCGTATCTGAACGACTTATTTTCATCGTTTTCAACTGAAAATGATCAGAAGCCCCAATCCCAAGGCATAATACTCCACTGAAATTCTTATCGGCACCTCCCGTATTGATTTGCTGAACGTTTGATTGTCAACATCTTGCATAAAACTCTCGGAAACATTTGAACCACGGACAATGCCGTCCGAACTTTACAATAAAAACATTCGCATGTCGGGTGAATTTACATCCGACATAAATCAAATCCTGCAAAACCGACCGCAGCCGACGCCGTGCGACATCAATTTTAACCGGCCAAATCTCTTTGCAGGTCAAGGCTTCCTGGCCGATACGGCGTAAGCAATTGTAGGCCAGCGCCGCCAAGTTTAAAATCAGTGCGTTGGTGGCAAATTTGCCGCTGGGTAAACGTTCAAGGTCCATGTCGCTTTTTAATTCGCTGTGGAATTGTTCACTGGTTGCGTGTGCGCGGTAGAGTTCAATGCAAATCGCTTCACTTTCCGGCAAATTCGTCCACCATGTTGAAACTTCAAGTTCCGGAAGGAGAACAGGTTGACCGTCCGCATCAGTCTGCCGTTCGGTGACTTCGACAACCAGAAACAACGGCTTGTCTTCCAATCCATCCGGTTTCCGATGCGACAGAATACAGCGATAAATGTCTTTCCCGTCACGCGACGGCAACTTTTCTCCGCACCGCTTCGCCATAGCAAGATATTGTTCCTTATTTTCACTCCGCAGATTGTGTTTGACGATAAAATTCACGCCGGAATCATAAAGTGTTCCGATAAAACGACTGTCGTCATGACCGGAATCGACCCGTACCAGGAGCTTTTCCATGCTCACCCCGATTCTTCGGGCAGATTCGAGACAACGTTTGACAAATTCAACCGCTCCTTTTGCACTGTGCTGGCTGCCGGGGCGTAATTCATTGGCCAGCATGTAGCCGTTGGTTCCGATATGACAAAAGATTGGAGCATAACCGTTTTCGTTATGATAAGTCCAGCCTACACCCTCTTTTTTGCAATTCGGTTGAAGCATGACCGAAACATCAATATCCAGCGGGATATATTCAGCATATTGGGTTTGAATCTTGCCGAAGTCATTGACTTTACGCAAGAACTCCACCAGACAGTCATCCATCAGCGTTTGTTCGGCGTTGCATAATCCGAGGTCATTCAGTCTTTGCCGCAAGGTTTCCGCGGATGGAATTTTCTGAAGATTCAAAGCTTCCTTGAACAATGGATCGTTACGATACAAATCCACATCGGCAAAATCATTTCGGCCAAGCGCAAGCAACGCCGCCGCGATTTTCAAGATATCGCGGTGCCCGATTTCTCCATGCTTGATCCGTTGGCTTTGCATTCTGTCGATTTTTTCCCATCCGTTGAGTCGGAGCAACGCCCCAATCAAAATATTTCCGCCATTCGAGTTGATTTCTTCGCGTCCTTGCTGTATCTTTATCATCATTCACCTGTTGGGTTAATTGCTCTTGCGAACCTTGAATATTCATAAGATACAATCAACCAACAGGTTCTTCTATTTTTATCCTGCCTCTTTTCCATTTTTCTTCACGGACTCAGGTCATATTATGCCTCTGATTAAGGTTGAGAGTTCAAGCTGCATACGGATTGACGTTCGAGCAAATGGGAAACGGCGCGCGTATGAAAATACGCACACTCTCCGGAGAAAACCCGAAACAGTCCGGAGATCACCGCGTCGGCGATCTCTTCCGGGTCCGTTCCGATACAGGCCAGCGGCGGTGACAGAAATTCATTGCTGGCCAGCCGGTCGTGGCCGATCACGCTGACATCCGCCGGAATCGCGATCTTGTGATCGCTGAAGAACTTGTACACCTCCAGCGCGGCAGACGAACTGCCGAGGAAAAGTCCGGTGAAGTCCCGGCCATGTTCTTTCAGATGACGTTCCAGCGCCTGATAGCAGATGCCGCGATAGGATTCGCCGATATGGATACCGGTTTCGATCACCCGGACGCGGGCCCCGGAAAGCTCCGCGAATTCGCGAAACCCGCGGCAACGCATATCGAAGCTGTCGCTCGGCGGCTCCGTAACCAGCAGCGCCAGCTCGCGGTGGCCGTGCCGGATCAGGCAGGAAGCGGCCATCATGCCGCCGGAGGCCGGATTGTCCGATACCGCCGAAATGCCGATGCCGCCAAGTTCACAGTGCAACACCACCACCGGCACCGGCAGCGATGCGATCAGCATGATATCCGAAGAGGAGAGCCGGCTGCCCGGAGTCACCAGCACCAGCGCATCACAGCCGTCCGCCTGCACCTGCCGGTAAAAATCGGGCGTTACCGCCTGCATTGTACTGCGGAACGTGAAGCCGCCTTCCATTTCGGCGCGCCTCAGGAAGCTCCGCTCCAGCTGCTGGTAGTTTTCACTGGCCCAGTTCGGAAGCACCATCCGGATCCGGGGCAGCCCGTCATTCGCGGAAGGTGCGACGAACCAGCCGGAACCGGGACGGCGTATCACCATCCCGGATTCCCCGAGCTCGTTCAGCACCCCCTCCACCGTGCGCTGGCTGGTCGAAAAGCGCTGCATCAGGCAACGGATCGTCGCCAGCTTTGTATTCGGGGCGGAATTCTCGACTTCCCCCCTGATTTCCATCAGAATCTGATTGCGGTCTGCCATCATGAATACCTTTTGTATTTTGTATTACACAATATATTATGATGTATTCACAATGAAATGTCAAGCCCCAAAGGACAAAACGATACGATTTTTCCGCAATTTTCTCAGGAAGCGGCTTATTTCCGATGGCAAAGCAGCGTAAGACGCCCTTTATCTTCCCCAATATATACGATTTCGCTTTCAGGCACGGCCCCGGTTTTGTCCATGCCTGAAAGCGAAATCAAATATTCCTGAATAAACTCTATGGTTCGGGAGGTTCGGGAAATTTCTGATAGAAACCGGTGTCAACCGGATACGCCGACGCGGCATGGCCGTCCGCATACACCATATTGCCGCGTTCCTCGCCGTGGGGACCGAGTTTGCTGTCCGGAAACTTGAAATACGACTCCCCCATCAGCCAGACTTCGGATGGCGAAAGATTCTGCGGCGAATCCGTTCCATAGTAAGTCTGATTGAACAGCGCCATGCTGAATATCTGCAGCGGCCTGCTCATTCGCGTCGGAACCGGTATGCGGCCGGCGGGAGTATTGATCAGATCATAGGAACTGGCAAGAGAAAACCAGCGATAGGTGACATTCCGTTTGGCGGCTTCGCCCATGAACCATTTATCGTCGGCCCAATTGGCCGAAGACGGACAGACGGCGACTTTTCTGGCGGAGAGATAATTGTTCAGATAGTAATAAATCGACCCGGTATATTTCTCCCAGTAGTATTCTTCGGTCGTTTCCGAATCCCCGCTGTAATAGGTCGCAGTACGGATGGTCTGCAAAGAGCCGACGTCATGATCCCCGAATGGAAGAAAATCATAATCCGATTCGTAACCGGCAAGCGCCAGCCCCAACTGTTTGAAATTGCTCAGACAACTGCTCTGGCGTGACTTCTCTCTGGCCTGATTCAGCGCCGGAAGCAGAATGCCGGCAAGGATCGCGATGATGACAATAACAACCAGCAATTCGATCAAAGTGAAATTATTCCTCAAGATACCGGATATACCGATACGCCGGGCGGCAAGGCCCCCACATTGCAACTCACTGCTCTCTGTCATGTTACGCATGTTTCCTCCTAAGTTGATGGATTATCCCCGCCTGTCCGGTCTGATTCCGTCCGGCCTTTTGTATTCTATACTACAAAATATATTATGTTATATTCAAAAACGGATGTCAAGCCCCTCAAGATGAAACAATGCAATTTTTCCGCAATTTCTTATAAAACGGTTTCCCGACGATGATGGCCCCCGAACCGCAACGAAATGTTCCGATACTCTTCAGGCTGGTATAAAGCGAAGCCCGCTGACGCGGCCGATGCTTTCAGGATCAGCTGCGTCAGCGGGCAAATAAACGGCGCCCCGCGCCAATCAGGGCGTTTTCATTTATTCAGGGATCAGTTGAAAGTCGAATACCGCTGAGAGTTCGGAGCAGAGCAGCCGGTATTCGGCGTGCACATCGCATCCCCAACTGTCATCGCCGCCGACGCCGCGCTGGGCGTAGTCGAGGATCAGCTCAAACGTTCCGTCCGGCAGAAGTTCCGCCGCATGCGCCGCCGTTTCCAACGCCGCGGAAGAATAGGGGCGCAGCGTAAAGCCGAAAAGCTCCGGCGAAACAACGGTGAGCCTGCGCCCGTCGGCGAAACGGATCGCCAGTTCGCGCACGTCGCCGCGCCGGCCGTTCTCCTGCGGCCGGGTGTACGCTGTCGCCAGCGACTCCGGCGCGGCGGCGTAGCGGCCGACAAAAGCGGCGCTCCTGCGGTCGCAGTAGTTTTCCCCGGGGCCGCGCCCGTAATACTCCACCTCCGCGAGGCTGCCGGGGCCGAACCGGAACCGCAGGCCGAAGCGGGCGATTTCGGGACAGTCCGGCTGCGCCAGAAAGGAGAGCCGGGCGCGGAAAGTTCCGGCGGTTCCGGCTTCCCAGTTGAGCCGGACGGCGCAATCCTCCGGCCTGCGCCCGGCGGTGCGCCGGTCGAATCCGCAGCCGCGGTCGTTGTCGGTCACGGCACGGTCGAGGACGATGGCCGGCGGTTCCAGAAGCCCCGGCAGTTCCGGGGCGGAAGCGGCGTGGAAAGCCCCGGACGGCGCATGGTAGAGCGGATTGGCTCCGGGCAGCACGCCGCGCTTCTCCGGTTCTCCGACCGGAAGCTCCAGCTCCGCCAGCGGCAACCCCGGGGTGCGCCAATGGGGAGCATTGGAATCCAGCAGCGTCAGCCGCCAGAAGCACTCTCCATCCGCCGGGATCGGGGCGGGAGCGTCAAAGGAGCAACTTTCGCCCGGCGCGAGGCTGACCCGGAGACTGCCCGACGCGGCGGCTTCCCCGTTCCGCAGCAGCACCCACAGCAGTTCCGCGCCCCGGATGGAGCGGAACAGGAATCTGCTGGTCAGCGAAAGCCGGTTCGCCGCCCGGTCGAATGTTCCCCGGACCGGCTGCTGGACCTGCCGGACCTCCGCTAATCCCGGATTCGGGGTGCGGTCGGCGCGAACCAGCCCGTCGCAGCAGAAGTTGCCGTTGTTCGGCACATCCCCAAAATCGCCGCCGTAGGCGAAGAAGCCGGGTTCGGCTCCGGCCGGAATCAGGCCGTGTTCGCACCACTCCCACAGGAAGCCGCCGGCGAGGCACGGATGCTTTTCGATCGTCTCCCAGTATTCCGGGAAATTGCCGGTGCTGTTGCCCATCGCGTGGGCGTATTCGTTCATGATGAAAGGCTTGCTGCTCGGCCCCGCGCCATGCTGGCGCAGGTGGGGAATTTCCCCGTGCTCGCCCTTGCGCTCGGCGTTCCCCCCGGCGTACTCCTCCAGCCACGCGGGCGGCGGGTAGGTCTGGCTGTCGAAGTCCGCGACCGCGTTCATATCCGCATACTGGATCGGGCGCGGGTCGAGCGAGCGCAGCAGCTTCGCGCCCTCGGTGAACGCGTCGCCGTAGCCTGCTTCGTTGCCGAGCGACCAGAGCGTGACCGAAACGTGGTTGCGGTTGACCTTGACCAGCCGTTCGATGCGGTCGAACACCGACGGGAACCACGCGGGATCGTCGCCGGGCAGCACGCAGGCGTGATAGGAGAGGCCGTGGCTTTCGATATTCGCCTCGTCCAGAACGTAGAGGCCGTACAGGTCGCACAGTTCGTACCAGCGCGGATCGTTCGGATAGTGGCTGGAACGGACCGCGTCGAAATTGGCCTCCTTGATCATGCGGATGTCGGTTTTCATTTCGTCAAGCGTGAGCGCCCTGCCCCGCCGGGGATCGTGCTCATGGCGGTTCACGCCGTGGAAGCGGAGCGGTTTGCCGTTGAACAGGAACTGCCGGTCGCGAATTTCAAAGGTAGTGAAACCGGTGCGGTAGTGGCGCACGTCGAGAACCGTTTCGCCGCGCTTCAGGATTACCCGGACCGGATAGAGCACCGGCAGCTCGGCGCTCCACAGCTCGACGGCGGGCAGCGCGACCTCCGGGATTTCATCCGCCGGAACCGTCACGGCGAAGTCGCCGTCGCGCGGAGTGCGCACGCGCAGCTCGACCGTCAGCCCGGCGGGGTCGCCGCCGTACACGATTTCGGCCCGGACGGTTTTCGCGGCGGCGGAAGCTGCCAGCCGCACATCGGCCAGATACTCCCGCTCGGTCGCATAAAGCGTCACATCGCGGAAAATGCCGGAAAGTCGCCAGAAATCCTGATCCTCCAGATAGCTGCCGCTGCAATACTTGTACACTTCGACCGCGATCAGGTTTTCACCGGGCCGGACGAAACCGGTCACGTCGAATTCGGCCGGACTCATCGAATTTTCGCTGTAACCGGCGAATCCGCCGTTCACCCAGACCCGGAACGCGCTCTGCACCGCGCCGAAGTAAAGCACCAGACGCTTGCCGCTCCACTCCGCCGGCAGCGTGAAACGGCGGCGGCAGCGCCCGGTCGGATTGCGTTCGATGAACGTGGTCCAGTCGGCGGGCGGCTCGCCCATCACATGCGGCGGGTCGCAGTGGAACGGATAGGTGTAATTGGAGTAAATCGGCGTGCCGTATCCGGCGCACTCGAAATTGGCGGGCAGCGCGATTTCGTCCCAGCCGGAATCGTCGAACTCCGCCGCGGCGAAACCGTCGCCGTCCTCCGGCAGGGTCGGCGTCCAGCGGAATTTCCACAGGCCGTTCAGGTTGAGGCGGCAGTCGTCGAGGTCGAACAGCAGTTGTCCAGAGGCGACTTCGAGCTGCCGGGTCGGCCACGCGGTGCTGCGCGGCGGCAGTTTATACATTCCGACCATCGTCGGATCTTCAAGCAGAGAGAGCAGCGGGAGCATGTGAGATATTCCGGAATTGAATTGAAAGTTCATGTCGTTCATATAATATGCCGGTGCCCCGCCTCTTTTTCAAGCGGCACACCGGCAGAAATAAAAGTGTTTCAATCGATCTGCCCATGCCAGATTCCCTGTCCGAAAGTGGTTACAAACAGGCAGGTCGGTCTGGACGGATCGAAAGTAATCGTGTGAATATTTCCTGCCGGACATTCCAAGACGGAGTGCCAGCTTGCTCCGCCGTCACCGCTGCGGAACAAGCCCTCTCCGACAGTACCGCAGTAAAGTTCAGCAGGACGGCCGGGAACGGGGCGGGCTTCATAAACCGGCAGCCCGTCGAGCATTTTACGGGCGTTACCGCCGTCGGCATCGAAACGCCACAAGCCGGGTTCGGCATAGGCGCCGCCGCCAGTCCGTCGCCGTTCGCGCCAGAGTCGGAAACAGCCGGAGTAGAGCGTCTTTCCGTCTTCCGAAAAGGTCAGCGACACCGGAAATACGAAATCGGCGGGCAGCGGCAGTTTCTCCCAGTTCCCGCCGGCAGGACGACGGCGGTAGATTCCTCCGGAGATCACGATCCGGTTCCGGTGATCCCACTTGGCAGTAACCACTGCATAAAACCGTCCATCCGGAGATTCAACAATCCGAAGCGTGTTGGGGCAATCCGGCAGGCCGTCATTCCAGGCCGTCCAGCTTTTCCCGCCGTCGGAGCTGCGGTAAATCCCCCCTCCGAGAACCGCCGCATAAAGAACTCCGTCAGAAGCGCGCAATAAATCGGTGACAGGCAGGTCGGGCAAGCCATACCGTTTCAGATCCGGCATTGTCCAGTTCTTTCCGCCATCGGTGCTGGAAAGCACGCCGCCGCGCCACAACCGGGGCTGTCGGCCCTGCGTAATCAGATGGTGCCAGTAGGGCAGATCATGTTTCAGAGAAGCCGCGGCCCACATTCGGTCCGGGTCGGCAGGATCGAAAGCATAGGCATAAATATTGTTATGCCAGACCGTATTCTCCGGTGGCGCAAAGCTCCAGTTCCGGCCGCCGTCATCGCTGCGCCAGTTCGCGAAATCAGTGGTGGCGGCGTGGTGGCGGGAGCCGTGAAGGTAATAGTTCCAGCCGGTCAGCATCGGCATACCGCCGCCGGGAATCAAACCGGAGCGGACCGGACCGGTGGAAACGATCTCCCAACTTCTTCCGCCGTCACGCGAATAACCGCACATCGTGAAATCGGTGAACGTGACCAGATCGGAATTGTTGCGATCAACCGAAATGGAAGCAGGGGCGGTATTCCATCCCCAGCGGCCGGTAGTCCAGCGGTCGGGACTGATATTAATATCCGGGTCATCAGCTTTGCGAATCAAGGCCTTACGCCAGTTCTTGCCGGAATCGGCGCTTTTCCAGATGGCGGCGGGGCACTCTCCGGTACCGCGCGTTCCGACATAGAGAGTGCGGCTGTCCGTCAACGCCGCCCCCAGAGCGGAGATCACCTTTGCGCCGCCTCCGGCATGAAAGTCAAGTTCCCGTACCTCTCCCGTACCGTTGATCCGCAACAGGCGGGTGGAGCCGTTCTCAAGTTTACTCGCGGCATAGATACCGTCTCCGGAAACAGCACCGACGAACACCTTGCCCGGCAACTTTGCCGGAAGCTGCTCTATCCTGCCGTCCCGCAGCCGGTAAAGATCACTGTCGGAGAGCAGCAACGCCTCACCGGGCGCGCCGAAACAGATCGCGCGCATCAGGCCGAAGTTTCCGGGAAGAGAAATTTCCCGCCAGTGCTCTCCGGCGTCGGAACTTTCAAAAAGCTTTTTCTCGTTGTTGTCGCCGAACGACTTCCAGAAAGCAAGCGCATACTGTCCGTCGGAAGTGAAACGGATCAGTGCCGGACCCATCGAGTGCCACCAGTCGCGCATCGTCAATCGTTCCCACGGGCCGGGAACAGCCTCCCACGTCGCGCCGAAGTCGCGGCTGCGAAGTAAACCGCGTGTCTTGGAGCCGGCCCATACTTCACCGGGCCGTTCCGGCACGAACTCCCACGGCGGAGTTCCGCCGGTGTAGGGAACACGCTCCATGCGGCGTGAATCCGCAAGCCTCCAGCTCCTGCCGCCGTCGGCACTGTAAAACACACCTCCCATGTCGCCGGTGCAGAGCAGCCGATCCGGATAACCGGGAAAAGGCTGGCAATACATGGTGCGCCCGCCACCGCCCGGCGCAATCTGCACCCACCGTCCGCCGTGTTCCCGCCGGACCGCTTCCCGGTCGGCGGCGGCATTGCGTTCCGCCGGACGCGGCACCAGCCGCCAGCGGATCGTGCTTTCGATCGCCTCTCCCGCTTTCAGGTGGCAGAGGGCAGAATGGGATTCCAGTTCCAGATACTCCTCGCCGACAAAAATCTGAGCAGTGCAGCGTTCCGGGAAACAGCCCTCCGGCGGTGCGTCGAACTCCTGCAGAAAAATCACACCGGGATAGACTGCCGCGACAAGCCGCCCCCAACTGGAAATTTTCTCCCAGCCCTTTTGACCGAAGCGCACTTCCAGCAGATCGCCGAACTCCCCGACCTGCACGGGAGTCCCGCTTTTCCGCATCAGCCGCCAGCGGCGGTCACCGGGATAGAAGTCAGAATCGAGACCGAGCAGGCCGTACTCCGGCCGCCTTGCCTGGGTAACCGTCCAGAGTTCCACCGGCAACGGCGAGGGAGCGAAACGCTCTGCGCGGGCGGTAACCGTCAACTCCGGTTTGGATCGGTCCAGTACAATCGTGCGGGTCACCATGCAATGCAGCGCGTCGCTGCGGCCGCTTTTCAGTACAACTGAATACGGAGTGTGTTCCGCAACCTGCCACGGCTGCCCGTCGATCACCGGATCGGGCGCGTCATTGCCGAATGCGTTGTAACGCTGTTTCTGCGGAACCAGCCACACCTTGTCGCCGCCGTAATTTTTCCAGCCGGGAGCGGACTGATGAGAAAGGTTGCCGGTATGATTGTTCCAAAGCAGATTTTCGCCTTTTTTCAGACGCCATGCAGTGATCCGCCCGGTTTCCGGAGAGATCTCCGCAACGGCGGAATCGTTCTCCAGCCGTATCGGAGCGGCGGAAAGCGCCGTCGCAGCAAAGGCAAGCATCACCAGCCGCAGATATTTCATTGGCACAGACTCCCTTTGTATACAGACGCTCCGAAGCAGCTCACGTAGAGCGTATCCGGATCAGCCGGGTCAAAAGTGACGGCGATCGGGGAAGGCGTGGGAAATTCCTTCAGCATCTTCCAGTTTTTGCCGCCATCGGCACTGTAAAGCAGTCCGTCGCTATAGGTCGCGGCAAAAAGTTTCCGCGGATCGGCCGGATGTACCGCGACGCTCCAGCAGGCTTTTCCCGGCAGCAGAGTGGTCCAGCTCCGGCCTCCGTCCACGGATTTGCGAATACCGCCGTAGGTATCAATGAACGGGGCCTTGCTGAATGCCGACAGATAGACCGTATTCTCATCTGCCGGATCAAACGCCACATCGGTCAGGTATGGGAATTGCCTGTCGGAGAACACCTTGTTCCAGGTTTCCCCCCTGTCGTCGCTGCGATAGAGCACGGCGGGAAGTTTCACCGAAGTCATCGCCCAGAGTGAACCGTCGCGATGGCGGCGCAACCGGAAAAAAGCGAGGTCCCATCTGCTGATGCCGTTGTCCGATTTCATCCAGTTTTCACCATTGTCGGTACTTTTGAAAATGCCTCTCCCGTAGACTGCGGCGAATAAAGTCCGCCTGCCCGGCTCGGAAGCGGGATCGAGAACCAGCCCGGTCACGGTTCCTTCCGGGAGACCTGTCCCCTTGATCTGCCGCCAGCTTCTGCCGTGATCGGTCGAGGTGAAAAGACCGCCCCGGTGAGTGATTTTCGTGGCGGAATTCTGCCATTTCCAGTGCGGCATGTCATGATCGCGGCTGAAACCGGCCCAGACCTTCCCCGGAACCTGATCATCATACAGCAGCACATAGGCATTGTGCGGATAAGCATTGCCTTCGTTATACTGTTTCCAGCTTTTACCGCCGTCAAAGCTGCCCCAGTTGCAGAAATCGTTCATTGCGATATAGCGGCCGTCACGGTCGGCCGGATCGAAATAGTAACCGTAGGCGGACATCACCGGCATGCCGCCGGAGAAAGTGACGCCGTCCTTGCCGGACGGTGCGGCCAGCGCAATCCAGCTCTTGCCGCCGTTTTCAGAATAATAGGTCTGCGCATGGTCGGTTGCGACCACTTTCTCCGGGTCGGTCGCACAGATGTTCAGGCCTTGCGGCGGCTCCGCCCATCCCCAGGCGGCGGAGGTCCACGGATGGTTGGAGATATTGTACCGCTGCGAGCGGTTGTGGCGGAACAGCACCGGCTTCAAAGTGCGGCCGTTGTCGTCGGAGCGGAACACAGTACTGTAATAGACCTTGTCCGGCGTCACCTTGTCGCGCCCCTTGTTAAAGGCGAGATAAGCAGTATCCGGATGGCTCGGCGACATTACATAGTGCCGGAAAGTGTAGGGCTTGTTCAACCGTCGCTCCGTCCAGTTTTTCCCGTCATCGTGCGAAACTCCCAGATATGCGCCTGTCCCGCCGTTCAGCGCGAGCCGCTGTTCTTTGCCCACAGCGCGGAAAAACGCGATTTTCCCCGCCTTCGGCGTATAGATTACTTCGGGCGCATCGTCGGAGCCAAGTGCGTAAATGGCATTGTCGTCGGCGTACAGCACCGAGCCGTCCGGACGGAATGCAAGCCCCCGCAGCCGGGCCATCGTTTCAGGCAACATGGTTTTGAGTTCCCAGATTTCCCCGCCGTTCCGTGAAAGGAAAAGAGCGTGACGCTTACGCTGTTGATAATTCTGGTAGACCAGCGCAGCATGCTGCGGCTCAGCCGAATTGAACGCAATCTGCATCGGACCGGCATAAGGAGGCGGCCACGTCCCCGTTGCCGGGACATCTTCAATCGGCAGCCGTACCGGCCGCCAGCTTTGGCCGTTGTCATCACTGCGAAGCAGGCCGCGTCGGGTTCCGGCGGCGAATACCGTGCCGGATTGATTCGGATGAAAGAAAAAGCCGTCGGATGCGAGAAAGCTGAATTGCTCGTGCGGAATGAAATACATCGATCCGTCCGCCGCTTCGCCGCGAAAAGCCGACCCCATATCGGAACCGATCAGCAAATATTCGCCGTTCGGAGAAATTGCAGGCTGGATGAAGCGGCCGCCGCCGCCCGGTCCTGCCGCTTCCCAGCGCCACGGTTCGGCCGCCCCGGCAGCGATGACGAGAAGAAAAACGGTGTATGCCAGAAGTCTATTCATAGTGATCCTTCCTGTCCGGCAGTTATTTCATGTAACGCGCTTTGTACTGCGCATAGTCATCGATATAATCGTTGTAATACCAGTTGCGCTTGGGGGCCTCCTCCGCCATCACCCATTTGGCATGGCCGTCCATGAAAAGCGCATTGCCGCCGCCCTGATGATTGCCGTACTTATTGGGAATACGATTCTGGGCATAAATATCGACCAGAGCGCTGGTCCGGCTTGGCTCCGGACATTCCTTGCGATAGGTGCTTTTCAGGTTATACTGAATATTGGCCCAGCTGTAATAGTAGCTCGAATAAACAGAATTATCGATATTCTGCTTGGAATAAGAAATTTTGGCCGGCTTTTTATTATTCTGATCAGCCGGGCACCAGAACAACGCAGGACTGGTGACGTACTGGAGGTGCCAAAGCATGCCGATACCGTATTTATATCCGTTCCAGTCTGCCCCGGTGGTTCCTGAAGCGTTGAGAGTTGCAGATCCGCCTCCCATCGGCATCATGCCGTTACAATCCGATCGGTAAAGCGTAACCAAGGCTCCAAACTGTTTCACATTGGAGGCACAGGCGATAATTCGTGCCTTGGTTCGCGCCTGATTCAACGCGGGAAGCAGCATCGCGGCGAGAATCGCGATAATTGCAATCACAATGAGCAGCTCAATAAGCGTAAAATTCTGCCGCATAATACAAGGTATGTTAATGTCTCTTGCATATTTTTCTTGCTGCATTTGCTTGTCCTTTCGTTTGTTACGCATTTTACCTCCATTGCAAATCGGCTATGTTTTTCAAAGGCTGCTACAGGCAACAACTCAAATGTCATGTCTACTTATCCGGTCCAGTGCCGTCCGCTTTCAAGTCTCATGTGATCATGTAATCACTCATAAGTTTAGTCTGCCTTTCCGTATCATTACCGGCCACAAACTGGGTGCCGGTCATTTGCGGATGGCTCCGGAGGGCCAATCGCCCCCCGGACCTCCCCGCTCGCCTCGGAACTCCCGTTGACTTGCGAAGCACTTCCATTCGCGGGCGCGGCTTCGCCGCTTACTTGTCCGCCTGTGGCGGCCAACTCTTCAACGTTCGCTGCGCTCACTACGCCGGAGGGGCTTCGCTCACTATCGTTCCTCGTTATTTTGCTACTGCAAAATAATTCCCTCACATTCGTTCGCGGCGCTGACCGCGCTTATCGTGCGCCGCGTAAAAGGTTTTGGAGGCCAACCTTCGCTTTGCCTGTGCTGGACGCCGCGCGACCCCGAAGGGTGTAGAGCGCGCACCCGGCAGCGGCACCTTGCCGCTTAACATACCTTGTATTATGCGAATTTCTTTGGCTCTCCCTCCTGTTGCTCCCGGCTGTAACCGTAAATTGTTCTTCTACTTATCCGGTCCCGGGAGCGCAGGGTATCCCTGCGCTTTCGATCCCGGTCTGATCCCTTCGCTGACACCATCCTCTGACAGCCATCGGAAATTACATCGGCAGCTTCCACTCGCCGTCGAGGTACGGCCGCCATACGTTCCGGTAATCCTTCTCCAGCTCGCCGCGGTTCAGGGTGGCGGCATGGCCGTCGAACATCGCGAAGTTGGCGCTGCCGGAGTGGCGCAGCCCCACCGGCGCCCACTGGCCCTTCAGTCCCTGCCCGTAATAGGAACCCGGTTCGATCATGCCGGTCATGTTTTTGATGCCTTTTTTCTTGAACATGTCGGCTTCACAGTCGCCATATTGAATCAACTGGGAAAAACGAGCTCTTTTCCCGAGGTAAAACGAGAGTTTCCGGGATTGCTTGGGACCTTCCCCGACCGTTTTCTTGGAGGCTCCATAAGAATAGATAAATTGTTTATCGGCTCCCGCCACCGGATTTTCACGGAAGTCCTGGTATCCTCTGGCATCCTCCGCCGACGGGCAGAGCGTTGCCTTGTCAGGCATGCCGTACTGTTCGAAAAACAGCCGGATCCAGCAGTCGCCGTTCCACCGCGGCTGCGCTACAATCACATAGTCGTCATTCTCATTGGTATACCCGGCGGAAATCAGCGCTATGCTTTTCAGATTGTTGACACAGCCGATCGCCTTCGCCCGGTCCCGCGCCTTATTCAAAGCGGGCAGCAGCATCGCGGCAAGGATCGCGATAATCGCAATTACTACCAAAAGTTCGATTAAAGTAAACATGCGTTTCATAAAATCCCCCTATATGTCAGTTGTTCATGGAATTGGTGAGTTTGCCGTTTTCCCGGTACGAATACATATTCTCTCCGACCTCCCGGGCCGCTTTGGTCAACTCCGGATAGGGGGTGTCGGCGACATCGACGAAGCCGATCTGGTAGCCCTCGCCGTCCCAGCGGCCCGTCAGCGGCTGGTCGCGAAACTGGAACCAGTGCGCCCCGATCATGGCCGGATTGCTCAACGCTCCCTGCAGATAACGCTGGTAGGAGACGGCACGTTCCTGCTGGTTCCACACCGGGCAGAGGCTGGCCGAGAACATGCCGCGGTCGTAGGTGCCGAAGTGGAATTCACCGATCAGCATCGGCTTGCCGAAGAACTGATCCGGGCTGACGTTCGCGATGCTGTTGTGGTAGCTGTTGATGCTGATCACATCGGAATACTTCGCGGCGATGCGGCGGACCGCTTCCGCGTGGCGGAAGCCGACGAAGCGGCAGCCGAGGTAGAGGCGGTGCGGCGCCAGGCTCTTGATCCCCTTGCGCGACAGCTCGAAATAGCGTTCGATGAATTTGTTGTTGAACGCATCGGCGTCCTTGCGGAACCCTTTGCCTTCGGGCATCGCCTTGCTCTGCAGCAGGCCGTCCCAGTCGGCATAGGAGGTGTCCCACACCTTGTTGAGGGCTTCGATGGTACCGTATTTCGCTTTCAGGTCCTTCATGAACTCCAGCTTGGCGGGCTGGTCCGGCTCCGCCCCGAACACCGCTTTCACGATACCGCCGAAGGCCAGTTCATTGTCGATGAAGTAGCCGATGCACATCGGGTCGTCAATGGATTTGCGGGTGATTTCGTCCACGGCGGCGCGGTCGCGCAGGATGTTCCCCATCTTGACCTCGAATTCCGGGTCGTAGACATCGTAGAACTTCACCTTGCTGTTGCGGAAGCGCGGCAGTTCCTTCGCGAAATCGCTCAACTGCATGGTATAGGGGACTTTCCCCTTGAGCATGAAGTCGCGGTTCGCCCAGTTGCCGATGGTGTTGATGCCCCATGCCTGAAGCCGCCGGGCCAGCACATCGTAGAAAGCGTCCCGATAGTCCTCCTGACCGTATTTCTTCTGCAGATTCCAGTGGGTGAAGGGCATGACGCCGTCCTCCGGAACCCGGGCGGTGAACCACTTTTCATGCTTGCGCCCGTTGGTTGCGTCGGTATGCGGCTGCAGCACGTCGATGCCGGCCGACCAGAAAAGACGCCCTTCCGGGTCGACGAAATACCATTTCCCGTTGTGCTGCGCGGTATAGAAGCTGCCGGTCGCCTTGAGCTGCGGGCCGTCCGCCCAGCCGCCGAAGCGGTCCCAGGCGGCGGGCCTCGGTGTTTTTTCCAGTTGGGCGAGCTCTTCGGCGTGGCGGGCTTTGAGATCGCTGTCGGAATGGATCTTTTCCGGCCAATCCAGATGCCTGTACTGGCCGTAATCGTCGATGAACGGGAAATAGGCGTCGCCCATGCCGGTCACCTTCCGGGCCGTTTCCGGCTCACCCTCCAGGCGGAGGTTGGAGAGCCGGCAGTCGAGCAGCCCCTTTACCTCGTTCGGCTCGAAGGACCACTGCATTTTGAACGCGATCGAATTGATCTTTGAAGTATCGAGCGGGCGCTTCAGGTTGCGGCCGCCTTCCGGCGCGGTGAAGAGCGCCGCATGAGGCAGATAGAGCCGCATCGTGCGTTTTTCGCCCGGATTCAGGCCGATGCCGGTGTTCACCTCGCGCAGCGGCAGATCGACATGGCTGGAACTGCCCTTGTCCCTGCCGCCGCTGGAAATATGCATGGTCAGCCGGAGCTGTTTATCCTTCGACAGGTTTTCGACGTCCACGGCAAGATACCGGGCGTTGGAGAAGTCGAATTTCCGGCCTTCCGGCGGATTGATCTGCACGCCGGAATCCCATTCGGCGGTATCGCTTTTGAGCAGGATGCCGTCGGGAGTCAGCTGTGCATTCGCCCGGTACTGCGCCTTGAGCTGTTTCCGGTCGAGAGGCAGCTCGGCGGCCCCGCCCAGCAGCCCGAAGCAGAGCAGCGCGGGAAGCATGAATCTGTAAGTATTCCAGGACATGAAAAAACCTTTCTGTTGAATAAGAGGATTTTTGAATTACATCGTTTTCAACGTGGAGTCGTTCACGGAAAGAACGGCTTCGACCTTCCGGGAGGAGAAATTCATCTCAGTCACTCCCAGCTGGGCGAGCATCTCCGCCGCGACGAGGTCGGCGATCGCCTCGCAGGGCTCGTGAATATAGGTCACCGGCGGAGCCATGTAATCGAGCATCGGAATCCGGTCGAACGTGGCGACCGCGAGGTCGGCACCGATCCGGCGCCCCGCTTCCGCCGCCGCCTTGTAGACCGCCGGGATGTCGGCGGCGCTCTGCACGATCAATACATCCACGTCCGGGCAGCGCGCGAGCATCTCGCGGGTCTTTTCGTAACTGTAATGGAGATGGTTTTCCACATCGATCGGCACCGTGATCCACGCTTCCGGGTCGATGGTCAGCTGCCGGTTGTGGATCAGTTCATAATAGAGCGACTTGCGGACCGAAAAAGAGTCCTCCTCCACAAAGTAGCTGCTGCCGTCGATGATCACCGACAGCCGCCGATAGCCCTGCGTTTCGAGGTGGGCGAAAAGTTCGGAAATCGCGCTGCGGTAATCCACCCGGATCATGTGCTCCGGGTAGAATTCCAGCGCGTTCCAGCCTCGGAACACGTGCGGCATGCCGTTTTTGACCAGCGTGTCGTAGAAGCTCCGGTTGGAGTAGTTGTATTCGAGGCAGATGCAGCCGTCGAACAGCCCCTGCGAAACCCAGTTGACCACCTGTTTTTCCCGCTCCGGGTTGAGCATGGTTTCAAAAGCGAACACATTGTAATTCTGCTTTTCAAAGAGATGGGTCAGCCGCCGGATGTATTCGTTGTAGAACGGCGTCATGCCGACCGCGGTGATCGCGATGGAACGGGTCTTGCCGCGCACCAGCGCCTGCGCCTGCAAATTCGGCGTGTATCCGAGCCGTTCGGCCACCGCCTCGATCTCGCGGCGGGTTTTCGGGGAAACCCGGTGGAACTGTTTGGAATTCAGCACCAGCGACACCGTCGCTTCGCTTTTCCCGGTCAGTTCGGCCACCTGTTTCAGTGTGATGCAGCTCATGTTAACGTTTAACCTGAATTTCTGTAACTATGCTTTCATAAGTCTTGTTAATCGCTTAACTTCTCTTTAATTATGTATCATCTTCGGCGTTTTGTCAAGAGCGAAACGAAAATAAAACGGAATTTTTTCCGGTTTTCCGGCATCGGCGCGAATCAATCCCATTCTCATTTTCCGCTAACCGAACCTGAACACAGCGGGGATATCTTATCTGCCATAACACCGGAACCGGAGAAAATTCCGGGAAAAGTCAGTCATACGATCATGGAGTTTTCGACAATGAAAATCATCAGAATCTTCTCTTTCCTGCTGCTGCTCGGCGCCGCGCTGCTCGCCGCCGCCGGAAAGGCCGAACCGGTCGAAGCGCTGCGGCAAGACGCCCTCGCGGAACTGCGCGCCTTCGCCGCGAAATGGCCGCAGGGCAATGCCGCCCGGGCCGCGCGGGCCATCCTGAAACAGGAGGAGGAAGCCCCCGATCCGAACCGCTGGATCGGCGAAACCATCCGTTTCGCCCGGACCGCATTCCGGGAAAATCCGCCGCAGACCGGAAATGACGAGGCGCGCCGGGCGGCCCAGCTGATCCTCGATTATCCGCTGCGGGTCGAGGATACCGATCCGGCGGCTCCCGCCGGTTTCGGCAAAGCCTGGCGCGAAACGGTCAATTCGGTCTACCAGCCCGTCTGCGACGCGATGCTCGACGAAATCCTCGCCGCCAGAGTGAAGTCCGGCGCCCGGATCTGGAAGGTGTACAATATGGGCTTCATCGTGAAAACCCCGAACCACGCATGGTGTCACGACGTGCGTTCCGGCGACACGGTCACGCGCCGCTTCACGCCGGACCAGCTCGCGAAACTGGTGAAAATTCTCGACGTGATGTTCATTTCGCACAACCACCTCGACCACGTCGGCGCCGATCTGGCGCGGGAGATGGTCCGGGCCGGAAAGACGGTGGTGCGCCCGACCGACGACACCGTCGCCGAACTCAACGGCGATCCCCATCTGCGCAACCTTTACGGCCGCTTCGGCAAAACCGTGGAGGTGGACGGGCTGGCCGTCCGCGCCTTCCCCGGCTACCAGAACATCCCGAATCAGGAAGTTCCCTGCTGCGTCTACGCGGTGACCGCCGACGGCGTGACCGTGACCCACAACGGCGACAACCAGAGCATGCAGCCCTACGAACTGCTAGAAAAAGCGCAGGTCACGCCGGACGTGATGCTGGCCAACAGCTGGTCGGGCTTCGCCCCCTATCTCGCGGCGGGCAAGCCGAAGCTCGCGATCATCGGGCACGAACACGAACTCAAGCACAAGGTCCGGGGGCGCGATCCGTGGGTGACCGTCTACAAACGCATCGCCGAAGCCGGGCTGCCCACGCCGGTCAGCGTGATCGACTGCGGCGAAAGCATCATCTATCCCAACAAGTAAGGAAACATCATGAGAAGCAATCATTTCACCCTTATCGAGCTGCTCGTCGTGATCGCAATCATTGCGATCCTGGCCGGAATCCTGCTGCCGTCGCTCGGCATGGCGCGGGAAAAGGCGCGTGACACCATCTGCAAGACCCAGCTGCGCCAGCTGCATCAGGCGATGACCCTCTACTCCCGCGACAACGACGGCTGGGCGTGCCCGGCGCGGTTGAACGACAGTTCCGCCGGCGACGTGGTGGACTGGACGCACGCCCTCTACGCCTACGCCCCCTCGAAAGCACTCTACTTCTGCCCGTCGGAAAAGGAGAGCGGGCCGGAGGACTGGGTGGATGAAAAACTGACCGGCAACCGTTCGGTCAGCTACGGGCTGAATTACTTCGCCTACGGCCTCGGCCCCTCCACCGAAAAGAGCAACCTGCGGCAGCCGGCCAAGATGAGCGATATCACCGACGCGGCCCGGCTCGGCGGCGGCAAGGGGATCGTGATGTTCTCCGATTCCGCGCCGAAAACCGAAGCCGATCCCGCCCAGTACGGCTATATGCTCAGCCCGTATGAGACAGCGCTGAACCATCGTGTCTACACCGGTCCGACTTCCACGATCGCCCTGTTCAAGCCGCGCCACAAGGAGGCGGTGAACAACGTCTACCACGACGGGCACGTCGACCAGGCGCGGGCCACGGCGCTGATCGATCCCGAACAGAAATATGCGATCCCCTTTTCGATTCGCGGCTACTGGTACGTTTCGGTAAGTCCGCTTGAATTGGCGAAATAAACAGGAAATAATAGAGAATGAGACAACGCAATTTTACTTTAGTTGAGCTTCTGGTCGTAGTCGGAATCATCGCGCTTCTGGTGGCGATGCTGCTGCCGGCGCTCGCGAAAGCCGAAGCCAAAGGCAAGGACATCACCTGCCGCAACAACCTGAAACAACAGGGGCTGGCGTTCCACATGTACGTGTCGGACAACGACGACTGGGCCGCACCGGTACGGGTGAACGAAGGCGGAGGCTCCGCATCAAACGTCCGCGACTGGTCCCACCTGATGCAGGAGGCCTACCTGCCGCAGAAAGAACTGTTCTTCTGCCCGATGGAGAGCCGCTGCGAATGGACCGAATCCGGCTCCACCGGCAACCGCAGCATCGGTTACGGGCTGAACTACTATCTGTGGGGCCTGACGACCGACCGTTCCAGCAGCAACCTGCGCCACCCGGTGAAGCTCAGCGTCGCATCGCGGTACATCCGCGGCAACGGCGGCATCGTGCTGGGTGATTCGGCGGTGATGAAACGCTGGAACGGCGCTTACGGCGGCGGCAAAGCCCAGTACGGCTACATGATCGACACCTACAACCACAAGAAAGCGATCATCCGCAAGGACGGCCGCGACATGGAGGGCGGCGCGACCTACGCCCTCGTCGATCCCCGCCACGACAACGGTGTGAACTATCTGCTCCACGACGGGCATGTAGTCCGCAAAAGTGTGAGCCAGATCCGCAGCGAGGCTGACTTTGCGCTGCCTTATTCGATCAAAGGCCAGTTCCATACCGAATTCTGAGTTGACGATTCCGGCGGCAATGGTTATATTACACAAGCCGGAATCCATTCAAAAGGGAATCATCATGCTGAAATCACTGCTCCGTTTCGCCGCGCTGTTCTGCTGCGCGGGAGTATTCGCGACGGAATCCGCACTCGAACTCGATCCGAATATGAAGCTCAAACCGGCCGACGCCGACGGTCTGAAGTACCTGCTCCCGGCGGAGAAACCGCTGCGGCTGACCGGCTTTTGCTGGTACGGTCAGGATCACGTCTACCGGCGGCTGCCGGTCAGGCCGGACGGCAAGTTGAGCCGGGGCGTCGAAAATCTCGCATGGAACACCGCCGGCGGACAGGTCGCGTTCCGCTCCGACACCGGCCGGATCGTGCTGAAGGTCGAAATGCGTTCCAACAACGTGATGTACCACATGGCCCAGACCGGGAGCGCCGGTTTCGACCTCTATGCCGGAGCGCCCGGCGAACAGCGTTTCTTCGGCGTGACCCGCTTTCCGTCCGGAGCAAAGGAATATACCGCCCAGCTCTTCAAAGGCGAACGCAGAATGCGTGACTTCACGATCAACTTCCCGCTCTATGCGGGCGTGAAACAGGTATTCATCGGCGTCGACGCCGACGCGAAAGTGGAAGCGCCCCCCGCATGGAAGGACGACCGCCCGATCGTGATCTACGGCACTTCGATCACCCAGGGCGGCTGCGCGTCCCGGCCCGGCATGGCTTATACGAACCTGCTGAGCCGCCGCCTGAACCGCCCGGTGATAAACCTCGGCTTCTCCGGCAACGGCAAGGGCGAGCCGGAAGTCGCCGCCGAAATCGCGAAGATCAAAGATCCGGTGCTGATCGTGCTCGACTACGAGGCGAACGTGCACCGGGCCGACTTGATGCAAAAAACCTTGGCGCCCTTCATCGGCATCCTGCGCAAATCCCATCCCACCGTGCCGATCCTGCTCCTGACCAAAGTGCGCTACGCCGCCGAAGGCCGCGACCTGAAGCGGGGCAACGACCTGCCGCGCCCCGGCCATGTACAGGCAGTGCAGAAAGTCGAACGCGACACCTTCGACGCATTGAGCAGGAACGACCCGAATCTCCATTTCCACTCCGGCGACGACCTGCTCGGCCCGGATTTCGACGAATGCTCGGTGGACGGAGTCCATCCGACCGACCTCGGCTTCTACCGTATGGCCGAAAAACTCGAACCGGTCATCCGCAGCATCCTGCCCCGCTAGAATGGGGATGCCTCCGGCGGCCGGGGGCGCTTCGCCCCCCGGTCCCCCAGACCGGCAAGGTGCCGGCGCCGGGTACGGGTTCGAGTTTTTTGCGCAGCAAAAATCTCAAAACCGGAGGTATTAATAATGGATTGCGGGAAGTCTGTCGGCGGTATT
>ENA-UEQM01000402-UEQM01000402.1-human-gut-metagenome-genome-assembly--contig:-NODE-402-length-28007-cov-63.162621_pt1 | contig 28007 bp, 15 predicted proteins | sample MGYA00242948_ERZ507948 | MGnify/ENA primary metagenome ERZ507948 (study PRJEB26167, sample SAMN06115440) | human gut metagenome | host: Homo sapiens | place: China:Hubei | collected 2015-07-28... | reverse complement strand
CGGGTATAGAAAGCATACTTGCCATCAACGAATTCCGGATGGAGAACCACATTGCGCTGCTGGCTCTTGGTCTTCAAATCTGGAAGACGCTCCCAGTTTACCAGGTCCTTGGTACGGGCGATGGCTGCAGTAGCAGTAGCAGCACTGAGGTCGCCAGGCTGATCATCATCATGACGCTCAGCACAGAACACGCCATAGATGTAGCCATCCTCATGAGCTGTGAGTCGCATATCATAGATGTTGGTAGCAGGAACCACATCCTCCGGCATGGTGATAGGCTCATCCCAGAAACGGAAGTTGTCAACACCATTAGGACTCTCTGCTACGGCAAAGAAACTCTTGCGGTCAGCACCCTCTACACGAACAACGAGGAGATACTTACCATTCCACTTGATGGCACCCGAATTGAGGGTAGCATTCATCATGATACGCTGCATCAGATATGGGTTGCTCTTCTCATCGAAGTCGTAACGCCACTCCAATGGAGTATGTTCTGCTGTGAGGATTGGGTTCTTATACTTTTCGTAGATACCATTTCCCCACTCTACGGGTTCATTCTTACGGCTCAACAATTCCTCATGATGAGCGCGAAGTGCTTTCACTTTGTCTTGAAATGTTGTCATAATATAACTTTTTTACTTTTTTACCTTTTTACTTTTTTACCTTTTTACTTTTTTACCTTTTTTACCTTTTTACCTTTTTACTTTTTTACCTTTAAAATGTCTTTGGCAAAGAGGACTTTCTTTTCCTTCTTGAATGCCTTGAAGTCCTTGACGATATCACCGTCACCGACACCAGGGAGGTAAGCCTCTTCCTGAGGTTTATCCCAGGCATTACGCCAGAAGAGAACATAACTCAACTGATACTTCTGAAGTACAGGCCAAAGGGTTTGCGTAAACCAGTCCTTCTTGCTGGCGATACCCCGGCAACCCGTTTCAGTGAGGGCAGGAATCTTGCTCACCTTCTTGGCTGCTTCCATCAGAACATCGAGCGTTGCTGCAAGGTTCTGCTGATAGTTGGCATCGTTGTTATCAAACTCATAGACATCAACACCCACCATATCCACATACTTCTCGCCTGGGAATCGCTCCAGGAATTTTTCTACCGTCTTCTCGCTGCCGAGATTAGGTGACCAAGCCCAAACGATGTTATTGCACCCTGCTTTAGTAAGTATATTTAGGGTTTTTACGTATAATTGGTTATATTGTGCAGGTGTGCAACTGTTTACGCCCCACCAGAACCATCCGCCATTCATTTCATGCCATGGTCGGAAGATGACAGGAACCAGTTTACCATCGTTAGTCTTCAAAGAAAGGATGAAATCGGAAACCTTCTTGAGCCAGCCATCAAACTTCTGTTGCTGGGCGCCTCCATCCAGTACAGCAGCAACAGCATCACCTTTCGGATCCCAGGCATTCTCGCCTGTTACCGGATTCCAAGGATGCCAGCTCAATGTAACGATGCCTCCTCTCTCATTTTGGGCAATGATTTCTTTTCGCATACGATCGAAAGACACGCCATCGAGGTTTTCCTTGCTGTCCAACTCTATTTTTCCTAGATCGAAACCCATCACAGCAGGATAATCACCTGTAGTGAGGAGTACATCGCTCTTTCCTTCATCCCATTTCCAAGTAGTACCATACACCGGATCATCCTGATGACCGAGCATGATTCCCTTGTTCAGTAATTTCTGCAGTCTGACCTTCAGTTGCTCTGCCGGAGTATTGCAACATTGCTTTTTACCCTTGCAGCAGGAAGTATTGGCAGTCTGGACTGATGCGCCCGTAACGCCATCAACCTGTGCCATTGCTCCTTGCATCGCCATGAGGCAAGCAGCACCAATCAAAATTCTTTTTCCTATCATATATCTATTTCTTTAATTGCTGAATTAACCAAGCCTGCCATTCATCCCACTGCTCCTGATACCAGAAATGACCAGTCATCTGATACAGACTCAATGTCTTTGGCGCTTTTACCGAATTATAAAGGCCATAAGATGATGTTGGCGGAACCACCTCATCATTATAACCGAAACTGTACCAGCCAGGAACAGTGATGCGACGGGCGAAGTTGACGCCATCATAATAGCGTGCACCTTCGAGTCTTGCCTTTTCCAAATCTGTAAGTTTCTGCTCTTTCCATGCAGCCCCCTGTGCCTTGTCTTCCTTATAGAAGTAGTGTGGCCAACCGCCAGCAACTCCGTGAATCTCAGCTTCATAATCACACATGGCATCATGAACAGGAGCCAGGAATGTGATTCGCTTGTCGAGAGCTGCCACAGCGATGGAAAGGAATCCACCCTGTGAAGAACCCGTTACACCGATAGTCTTCCCGTTCCACTCAGGGAGCGAAGCGATATAATCCACACCACGAACAGCACCTGTCACTACGCGACGGTAAGCATTGCGATAAGGATTCTCGAGATTGGTATCCCAGTAACCTCTCAGTTCGCCATTGGCAAGATCATCATAAATCTTCTGCTGCATTGTAACAGGAACACCATGAATACCGATTTCCAGTACGATGCATTCAGCAGGAGCCGTATAAGTATCACCGGCATAAGGGCGTACACCCGCACCAGGTACACGGAGTAAAGCCGGATACTTGCCTTCTTTTACCGGTACACTCAGGATGCCATACATCTTAGAGCCCCAGCGGTTGTTGTTATAACTGATTTCATATACATTCTTATCCTTGGTACAACGCTCAGGCAGAAGCACCTTGGTAGGATTGAGGTCATTCTGTCTTGCCTCATCCAGTGCCTTCTTCCAGAAAGCATCGAAATCCTTAGGTTCCTTAGCAAACGGCTGAATCTTCTCTGGAGAGAAACCTGCCGTGCAAAGTCCTTCGTAATCCTTGCCATCAACATGAGCGATAACCTTGAAGCGGTAGAAGCCCGGTCTGTTCAGACTGCCGCACCATTTCATGGTTCCGTCCTTGAGTGTGGTACTTTTCTTCACCTCCGGAAACATTGCCGGTCCGGCTTCGTAATCTACCTTCACCTGACTGAGTAGCGTACCGCTCTTTCTCACATTCACCATGAAGTTAGCTTTCTCACCTACCCGGTAATTCCAATCCTGATGGTCAGGAGTTACCGTTACCACGATGTTGTTTCCTCTGATTTGTGCGCTGAGGCTTGAAGTCCCCAGCACACTCGTCAGAATACCTATAATTATTAACCTAAAAACATTTGCAATTCGATGATTCATATTTTCGTTGTTAATCTTGTTAGTTAAACATTCAGTTTTACGGTTGCAAAGTTAACACAATTCTTTCTATAACCCTTGTACTATTTTGCTAAATGATTACACTTTCTTTTCAAAGCATAAAAAAAAGGTGGAAAATCTAGCCACCGCCAGATATTTCCACCCAATTATTATTAAATTAAATACGATTTACTTAACACGATTCTTCACCAATGCATCAACAATTGGAGCCTCGTCCTCAAGCCATGTATTAGTTCTGCGGTCAAGCAAGCCCATCCACCAGAAAGCAGTAGTCTTATACTCATTGCACAAAGATGTGACATAATCCGCATACTTAGCACGCTCCGTCATCTCCGGATGATCACCGATAGCACCAAACTCGCCGAAGAAATAAGGAATGCCGAGAGAACCGCACTTCTTATCTATACGATTGAAGACAGCCTTGATTTCAGCCTTCTGGTCATCACCGAAATCATAGATGTAATACTTCTCGTTTTCATCAATCTTCTTCTTTTCTTCAGCACTTTCACCTTCATGATGACGATTACCATTACAGAACCAATATGGATCATAGCTATGGAATGTAGCACAGATATGGTTTGGATGAGTATCAGTAGGAACAGACAGTGCATTGACAGCGACATCAGAAGTACCAGTATCTGCATAATTAGAAATCAAAAGATTTCGATACTCATTGTTTCCACCAGTAGCTCGAACCACGTTGACAAAATCCTGCTGCAACTTATTGATTGTTTCGTATGCAACATCTCCTGCAGCTGGTGCAGTCCAGCTAGATTTGGCATTCAGAATTTCATTAAACGATTCGAAGATAACCTTGTCATCAAAATCTTTCATTTCTGTAGCAATCTGTTTCCAGATAGCCTGATAGATCTTGGTTACATTCTCATAGTCATTATCTGCGTGGAGCCATGCTGAGTTAGGGTCACCGCTACCATTGTTAGCACCGGCATCGTGCTGAATATTAACAATGCAGTACATACCCTCGTCATTAATCATTTTCACGATTTCCTTTACACGAGCCATCCATGCAGCATCGATAGCATAATCCTCATCCTTGGTATAGGTCTTAGAGAACTTGGCAATGTGAGGATACCATGTTACAGGCAAACGAAGCACATTGAATCCCTTTGCCTTGAGGGTCTGGATAGTTTCCTTAGTTACCTGTGGCTGTCCCCAAGCCTTCTCCCAGTCGGCAACAGTCTTCTCCTCTGGTTTCCACCAGTTTCCATAAGGATTAGACTCCATGGTGTTACCCAAGTTGTAACCGAGAACAAAATTCTCAACCATTTCCCATACACTCTCATGCCCGTCATCATTTCCGGAAATACCAGCCTGATTTACGGTAATAACTTTAGTCAGACCACCTGCTGTGATGGTAAGAGTAGAAGTACGTGGAGCTTCTACATTCTTCTTGGTTGTTACCTTGAAATAAGAACGGTAGTTGGATGCTGTAGAATCAGAAATATTCCATCCGTAACCTTCGTGAGGAGTCACACTGATCCAGCTGGCATCTGCCTCGGGAACAGAAACTGTCCATTCTGCATCAGTATTGACACCGAGCATTACAGACGACTCACCCAAAGGCATAGAGAGAGACTCTATTGTTACACCATCATTGGTGATGGTCAATCCTGTGGCAGCATTATTATCATCGCTGTCGCTGCAGCTCATGAAGAGAGCTGCAACGAAGAGGAGTGCGAAACTAAATATATTTTTTAATTTCATAATTTTTCAGTTTTTACTTTTTTGGAATGTAAATCACACGGATATTATCAAATTTCACATCAAGCTTACCAGAAGTAGTACTCTGGTTGATGCTCTGGATGCGGAACTGATTCAAACCAACAGACTTGATAGCAGAGAAATCCTTGCCTGCATAGCAATTGAACTTGCTCAATGGAACAACGGCACGATACCACTTTTTCTTGTAGAACTTACCATTGATATCCTGGAGTACAGGACCATCAGGGAATTTACCAACCTGTGGATTAGCGTCATAACCACCATCAGGCCACCCAAAGTTGTCATACTGGTTTTCTGCATCGCCCAATGGCTGTATCAGATAACGGAGATAACCCCAATAAGAACCATTGTTGTAATCACCTGCATCATAAACATTCATGGTGAAATAAAGTTCGTCAGCCGTAGCTGAAGCAGGAATGTTATCAGAGAATGAGAAAGAATTACCACTCCAATCCTTGCGGAAATAGATCATGGTACCCCACCACTGCTGATATTCTGTAGCAATATTAATGTGAGCATACTTACCATCGGCATTACCAGCATCTACATAAGAAGCATCTGGACTCCAACCATTATCTGTTGCATCGCCATCGAAGGTGGTCAGGATGGTTGAATAATCGTAGAAACGGTCTACGCTAGCAGAACCTGCAGGGTTGGTTACAGTCAATACCATATTATTACCCTCTACAGCTGGTTTTTGCTTGAATGGAATAAAGATAGAGTCTTCTGATTCTGCAACAGTATAGTCACCATCAGCCTGCTTCAATACCACATTACCATAAGTAATCTGGTCAATCTGAGTAAAGTCACGACCTGTCAAAACCAAGGTCTCACCAATCTCTGGCATATCGTTAGAACAGCTATTGATTACAGGTTTGCCTGGCAAGTAGTTGAAGTTAAGATAAACAGTACCAGCTGCACACTGCAAAACCAGAGCACCGTGTTCAGGTGCACCCTCAGGAACGGTTACATCAACGATAGAAGTTGTACGATAAGCCTGGTTTTCAGGATTGATGGCGTGATCAGCCTTTTCGATTTTGAAATCACAAGCAATATGATTGCCAGGAACCTCATTATCTTCCCAAACCATTTCATCAAGTTCATCGCCTGTTACATCAGTGATATATACCTTCTCGATATCCACGAGATTGTAACCATAAACCTTCATCACATTACCAGCCTCACGAGGATAAACAGCTGCAATACGTGAAGCAATAGGACCAGGAGCCAGCACCTTGAACTGATAGGTAGCAGAACCATGAGAGGTCTCGATACGAAGCTCATCCTTCAAATTGCTGTTGAAAGCAGTCAACTTAAAACCTTTTTCCTCTGTAGGAATGGTAACAATGAGACTGTGAGGAGTATTCATTGTAGAGTTGAAACTTACATTCTGGTCATTGATATATACATTACGTACATCACTGAGATTATGACCCATTACAGCAATGACCGAACCGCAACCCGCCTTGCTGAACAAGCTGTCAGCCTTAGCCGGATCACAAGCACGGATACCTGTAATCTCAGGAGTACCATAGCCTTCCTCATCATCCTTACAAGAAGTAATGGTGATGGACAACATTGCCAGCAAAAGCAATGCTAACAAGCCGAATCTATGTTTAATTATATTCTTATTCATAAGATAATTATCTATTAAATATTGTCATTACTCTTATTTTTCTACATCCCAAGTGAAATCATAAGGCTGGGCAGGCATGCTCAAGTACTTATTCTGGATAACATCACTCTCAGGATAAGGCATGAAGATATTATTCTCAGAGAGAACAACAGGCTGATAACCTGTAACATACTTAGCAACCAACTCATTGACATTATAGGAATATTTGTCACCAGAAGCCATGATTGTATTATCATTTTCGCTCACAGTTAATCTGTCATTCCAATATACATGTCCCTCCTCATCAGCGATGTACCAGGTTCCTGTACCAGGTGGAATCACACGATAAGAGAATGTGCCGTTAGAATTTCTATAAAGAGAATTTTCACGAATTTCAAAAGCACGATGCTGCTGACGGTTGAAGAAGTTCAACATAGTCTGTGGTTTCCAGCGATACCATGTCACCATATCCCACCAGTTGAAATACTCCATACAGAATTCGATGCGACGCTCACGGATAAGATCCATCAATGTGATGCTTGTAGGATGAACAGCTTCAACACGAGCTCGATTATGAACGGCATCAAAAGCAGCCAAAGCCTCAGGATCAGAGGTACTCTCATTATTACCGAGAATAGCTTCAGCCTTCATCAGGTATACATCAGCCAAACGCTGGATATAGGTATTCAATGGTGAAGCCATCTGAGCAAGTGCTGCCGGCTCTACATCATTCTTAGTTCCAAGCACACCCTTCTTGCACTGCATCCAATTGTGCTTGTAGGTATAACCACCATCAGCCTTCTTGATATAGCTATAATAGCTATTTGGAGAGAACCAGGTAGCCTTGCGACGGATAGAATCGGCTGGATCTTCATTGTAATAGTCAAGCATATCGCATGAAGGTGACAAGTTACCACCCCATACATTCACATCTGTTACTTCAGGGAAAGCCAAGTCTGAATAGGTAGCGTTCATAGCACCCCACTCACCAGAGTTAGGACTAGCCCAACGCATAGCCAACACTGTCTCGCTATTGTCATTATTCTGAGCCTTGAAGAGGTCCTCATAGTTGCTCATCAAAGAATACTGACCGCAGTTGATTACCTCGTCACAAAGTTCCTTCACCTCTTTCAAGGTAGTCTCATTGCGCTGATGGTCTGTAGTTGAGCCTTCTTCCCAACCACTCTGAGCCAAGAGAGCCTTAGCCAAGGCTGCCTTTGCTGCATACTTGGATGGGTGATGGTCTGTGCCAGTCTCAGGCAACAATTCAGCAGCCTTGCGGAAGTCACGAATGATAAACTTCAACACATCAGCCTCTGTGTTCAAAGGCTGGATAGGAGTCTGAACCAACTTGTTGTTGTCCTCAAAGAGAATATTGTCACCCCAACCACGGAGCAAATAGAAGTAAGCCCAGCCACGCATCAAGTAGCACTCGCCCTCGGCAGCCTGCTTAACGGATGGAGTTACACCATTGGTGCAATACTCTTCCAAGTTGGCAAGAGTAGCATTACTCATGGTTACAACATTGTAAAGAGCAGACCAAGCTAATCCCAGCTCCTCAGTCAAAGCAGTAACCTTAAAGTTTGCAAACTCAGCGTTTACATATGGATTCCATCCATCATTAGCACGGAAAGATCCCATACCAATCAAGGCACGACGGTTAAAATTAAACCATGCCTTATTGTAAAGAGGCTCCGTTCCCTTTTTCACAGCCGCATCAGAAGAATAATAGGTAGGCGCTGTGTAATTGCCAGAAGGGGTCTTGTCAAGGAAGTCTGAACCACAACTGGTTGTCATGAGCGCAGTAGCTGCCAAAGCAGAAGCCATCAATATATGTTTTGTTTTCATATTATATCCTATTTAATATATATACATGTTATAATTGCATATTAACCTTTTCCAGAGATTACTTAGAATGCCAATTTCAAACCGAAGGTATAGATTCTCTGTGATGGATAACGGTAGTTATCGATGTTCTGGAGAATCACACTCTGACCGCTAGCACCAATTTCCGGATCATAGCCGTCGTAACCTGTGATGGTAAACAAGTTCTGGATGTTACCATAGATAGACAAGCTCTGAATCTGCAATGGAGCCAACCACTTCTTAGGGAAGTTGTAGGTCAATGAGATTGACTTCAAGCGGAGGTAAGAACCATCTTCTACGAAGCGGCTGCTTACACGGTTGTTATCATTCTGGCTCTGACCAGCTGTACTGATACGCTGGGTGGTAGCAGTGGTAGGGTTGGTTACATATACATTATTAATATCTGTAGCAGAACCGTTAGGGTCGATCAAGCCAATCTTGGCATAACCAGCCACTTCCTTCATCATGTTACCATACTTCTCTGGATTGGTATGTCCCTGGCGAACATAGTTGTAGATATCACCACCCACACTACCATTGATGAAGAAGCTAAAGTCGAAGTTCTTCCATGTAATGGTGTTATTCAAACCGAAGGTGAAGTCTGGGTTAGGATCACCAATAAGGGTACGGTCGTTGTTATCAATTTTACCATCGCCATTGACATCCTCGAAAATATAATCACCTACCCAAATGCTGTTAGGGGCAATAGAATACATGTTGCCATCGCCATCGGCAGGACGTGGAGTAGGAACCTTGTTGCCAGCAGCATCAAGCAAGAACTCACCCTTGCTGTTCTTCTGATAGAAGTCGTCGGCAGTCTTGTACATACCGATTACATTATATCCATAGAAACGCCCTACAGGTCCACCGATCTTTGACAAAGTCAAGGTCTCTGTACCGATTTTACCAGAGATGGTGGCATCGTCACTGTTGAGGGCAGTCAACTTGTTGCGGTTGATAGAGAGCGTGGCACCTGTGCGCCAAGACCAATCGCCCTTATTGATATTCACGGTGTTCAAGGTAAACTCAATACCTTTATTCTCGATAGAACCAGTGTTCACCCAAGGAGCACTCATACCCTGCCAATCGTTATTGATGACGTATGAAGGAAGAGCTGCCTCCATCAAGAGGTTGTCTGTCTTCTTCAAGTAAGCATCTACGATAAACTCGATACGGTTGTCTAGGAAGGCAAAGTCCATACCCACGTTCCATGAGTTGGTGCTCTCCCACTTCAAGTCTGGATTAGGGAAACGAGCAGGATAATAACCTGTACCCCAAGCGGTAGCCACGTTATTCATCGTAGCACCGTATGCGAAGGAGCCTGTACTCTGGTTACCTACAAGACCCCAACCGAGACGGAGTTTCCAGTTGTTCAACCATTTCACATCCTTCATAAATGGCTCCTGGGTGATACGCCAAGCCAAAGCTGCAGATGGGAACCAACCCCAACGGTTGTTCTTACCGAAGGATGAAGAACCATCGGTACGCAGAGTAGCTGTCAACAGGTAACGCTCCAGGAGATTATAGTTCAAACGACCGAAGTAAGACTCAATAGCCCATGGTGTACCATCATCACCAGAGTTGGTGGCGGTAGAAGCGTCTCCTATTCCCAATGAGTGGAGAGAATCGGAGATATATCCCTTACGACTACCAGAAAGGCTTTCCCAGTTACCCCACTGAGCCTCGTGACCCAACATGATCTGGAAGTGATTGTGCTTGAATGGATCGAAGTCGTATGTAGCATACTGCTTGAATGAGCTATATTTACTCAAGGTCTTGGTACGTGTACTCTGACTCTCTACCTTAATATTACCATAGGAATAGTCTGGAACAAAGTAGTAAGAGTTACCCCAGCCACGGTTGCCACCATATTCGACACGGATATTCAATCCCTTGACAGGCTTGATGTTAACGAATACATTGTAATCTAACTGATAGTTGTTTGTACGGTTTTCCTTCATGTTAGCCTCAAAAATTGGGTTGCTGTATGAAGTATTGAAATCGTTAGCCTCAGGCACACCATAACTGCCATCAGGGTTGCGGGCAGCAACATCAGGGAACTGGTTCAAAGCAGTATTGATGACATCATTCTCAGAGAATGTCAAGGTCTGCTTTGTATTAGAATAGGCAGTATTAAAACCAACCTGCACCCACTTATTAATATTGGTATCAAAGTTTGCACGGAAGCTGGCACGTGTAAAGCCGGAACCTATACCTACACCATCCTGATCGAGGAAACCACCAGAGAGAGAGTAATGCATGTCCTTATTACCACCACTTACGTTTATTGCATGATTCTGCATGAAAGCTGTCTGGAAGAGTTCCTTCTGCCAATCGGTACCATTGGTCAAAAGAGAAGGATCCTTAAAGTCCTCGCGTATACCATAACCACGAGCTTCCTGACGAGCATTATAGAAATCGGCATACTCCTTGAGGTTCATCACATCAAGGTATTTAGGGATAGCCTGCCAACCGACATAGCCGTCATAAGAAACCTGCGCCTTACCATCCTGACCACGCTTGGTAGTTACGAGAACGACACCATTAGAGGCACGGGAACCATAGATGGCTGTGGCTGACGCATCCTTCAAAACCTCGATAGAGGTAATATCCGAAGGGTTGATACTTGCCAAAACGGAAGTATTACTGCTGGTATTACCACTTACAGGAATACCATCGATGACATAAAGAGGTTCATTACCATTAAAAGAGTTAATACCACGAATCTGCACAGAGATACCACCACCAGGAGCACCAGAGTTCTGGGTTACCTGAACACCGGCAATACGTCCCTGCATGGCTTGTTCCATACTGGTATTAACACCTTGTTTAATAGCCTTTTCATCAATGCTGGATACAGAACCTGTCAAATCTGAACGTTTCATGGTACCATAACCTACAACAACCACCTCGTTGAGCGAGTGAGTGTCTTCAGTCATCACAATACTGATTTTACCATTAGCTGGTACTTTAGCGGTCTTATTGGAATAACCAATATAAGAAATTTCAAGAGTCTGTCCTGGCTTGGCATTAATAGAGAATTTACCATCCAAGTCAGTTACAGTACCCACACCATTAACACCCTTGATTTTAACGGTCGCACCAATTACGGTTTCACCATTAGCATCGGTAACAGTACCTGTCACCGTACTTTGGGCGGAAGCTGTCAATGGCAACAACATCATCAAGGAGAGCGCAAGAGGTCTGCCTATGACAGATTTGCACTTAGAATTTAATCTGTTGTGACTCATAATAATTGTTATGTATTAAGTTTATATTTATTTTAAAATTAGTTGTTTACCCATTAGAATAAAGGGAAGTAATTCTGTTATTCGGGTACAAAGATACTACTTTTATATCAGAAAGCATAATACTTTTTTGTCATTTTTTCATATCATTTTACATTTTTCCGTTTTCCATAGGAAAAACAACCAAAAAGAGGGTAGAGATATCCTCTACCCTCCTTATTTTATATCATATTATTAGAAGACGCTCTTATTATTTTTGAACAAACTTCTTACCGTTCTGGATAACAACTCCCTTGTAAGACTTGTTCACCTTCTGACCTGCGAGGTTATAAATCGGAGCGTTAGCATTTACCTTAGAAGCAACTACTGCGCTAGAAATATTTGTTCCTGTAGTCAATTCTTCAACTGTCTTACTTGTCAGATAAACCTTAGTAACTACAATTTTTGTAACCTCAATATCATCTTTACCATACTGTTCACCATCAGGCTTATTAAGGTTCTGATATGCATACTGAGTAAGCTTACCCCACTTTGAGATATCTACCATATAAGTCTTTGCTTCGGTAGAAGCAGGCAAATCCTGATTAAATTCTGCTTTGACACCATCAGCAAGTGTTCCCTGAACAGCAATCTGACCATGACCTTCAACAGATGCAATTTCAAAGACTAAGGTATTGAATGCAGAAACATCCTTATCCAACCATTTGCTATCCCATCCCCAATCTTTAGCTTTCAACTCATGATTACCACCGGTAGCATCAACATCAATAGTCTTTTCAATCTTATCAGCAGCAGCCTTAGCTTCTTCATATTCTGCCTCACTTGCAAAGTAAGCAGCCTTAATGGTAATAGCACCAGCAGTATTTCTATTCTGAAGAGCAACAGCATTCATCGTCTTAGAATGAGCAGCATCAAGCTTTACTGCCAAGATACCACCGACCGGAAAAACAGTACTAGTTTCCGTACTTGTGTAATAATTTGCTCCATACTGACCTGTCGTACCATCCTTTTCATACTGTGCTATCAAATTAACTTCTGCACATGTACCAGCGGAATACTCAAATACGATATAATCGAATGCAGATTTATCTGCATACGTAGTTTCTCCGGTAGCTTCATCAGTACTACCATAATTAATACCCTTCCAACTCCATGCACCTGCAAAAGTCACAACATTGTCGGTTGCAATACTGGAAATATCAATATCCTCCTTTGCACTAACAGATAAAGCTGCAAAAGCAGCAACTACTAAAGTAAATAACTTTTTCATAAGCTCTTTATTAATTTATAGGTTTAAAAAATGTTTTATGAATCAAATTTAAATCTTGGTTCTTTTCGATGGCAAAGGTACAACAAAAACAGCAAAACAAATGATACTTTGTTATCTAATTCTGATACTATTTTATCAAAGTATAAAATAAACTATTTTTATAGCCAATATTCCTATGGTTTCCTCGTTTCAAGTGAGGCTTACGTAATGTTCAAGTGAGGCTTACTTGATTTTGGGCAGGATGTATCTGAAAAAAGTATTATTATAAAAAGTCAAACAAAAAAAGGGTGCACCATGAACTGATGGCACACCCTTCTAAAACAATTAACAATTTCACCAAACTTATTACTTACCAATCTTCTTCATTCTGTCTACCTGCGTCTTTACTACATCCAATGTAGATTTATCGGTAGAGAAAACGGAGTTCAGACCTTGCGCTTCCTGAGCAGGATCACCGGTGTAGTCATCACCTACCTGCCACTGCTCATGCTTAGGATTGGCAAAGCCGCCCCATCCCCAGAAGTTACAACCGGCAAAGTAACCGCCGGATGCAGCATTGTCGCCAACAAGACTGAACACATACTTATAATATCCATCACGTGCTTCTGTTGTAGAAGAAGTTGAGAAAGAGAAGCCATCACGAGGATAGCCGAACTCCTCCATCACCAATGGCTTCCTGATACGTCCGCATACCTCAAGATGTTCATCAATATACTCCTTTGTGTTCTTGCAGGAGATTTCCAAATCTTCCTGCAAATGGTCTTTTCTCGCCCAACTCCAGTTGTATGGCCAAAGATGAATGTTGCAATAATCCACATTCTTGTCGGCACAGATCCGTTCCCAGCAGTTCAGTTCACCTTCACATCCCCATTTGCCTTCGCTACCGATAGAAATCAGATGATTCTTATCGAGCGAACGGATCAGCTTGCTTGTTTCACCCAGCCACTTTTCGAAAGCAGGCAACTGCCCTTTGCTGAAAGCACGAGGCTCATTACCTATCTGCCATGACATGATAGCCGGGTCATCCTTATACTTCTTCTTTGTATATCTGTTGGTTCTCGTAAGTATGAATTTCACATAATCATAGAATAGCTGATGCGCCTTTTCGCAGGATGCATATTTGGCAACGAAGTTCATAAAGGCAGAATAGCCGTCGATACTAGGAAGCGGAGCCTTACCAAAACCAGCCTGCTCCAGGTAATAGCCATAACCGCCACTCCATTCCCAGGAATTGTTCAGATAGAGCACGGCCAGCATCTTGCGCTTGCCCATCTCCATCAGCAGATAGTCGAGACCGGCAAGAATCGTATCGTTGTAAACGCCCGGAGCTTCCTGCAGCGTCGGCTCAACCTTGGTCTTCACTCCTCGCTTTCCATCAGAGCCCACCAGGATGCGGAGATTATCAATGCCCATCTCCTTCATCTTATCGAGTTCCCTACAGAGACGCTCACGGTTACCACCCTGTCCTTCTGAACCGAGGATGGCACCATACCAGAAATTGGTACCTACATAATAATAAGGTTTACCATCACGAACGAAATGTCCGTTCTTTACCTGCACAAAGTTTGACTTCGCTGAGATATTGCATGTAGCCAATGCCATCATCAATAAAATAAATATCTTCTTCATTTATTATTTAAGTTTACAGTTTAAAGATTCATTTTCGGTTGCAAAGATACTAAATAAGGGCAAAAAAGCATGATACTTTTTTGCCCTTTCTACATATAAATCTAAACTATGCTTATTTATTATTGCTTTTTCTGCTTTTTTCTAAGGTTTCGGATAGATTTTCTGGTAATCTTCCATCCCTTCGGCTGCTCCCTGCATCACACCTTTAAATATATAGGAGTCGGAAACTACCTGCTTCTTTCTGTCGAAAATGGTCATGTGAGGAAGAGGCTGCACATTGATATCCCAGACGTATGGGATAAGTCCTGCCTTCATCATTTCGGCAGTCACAGCACCATACCATGCCATCATACTCTCATTATGCTTCTCCTGATTACCACCGAAGAGAGAGGCATCCTTACGGTTGGCACCGTATTCTCCAATGACAACAGGATAACCCTTGTCCACAAACTTCTTCTTCATCTTCATCACCTGGTTGATAATATGCTGGTAGGCATCCACATTCTTATTGTTATACCAGATGGTGTTGACGGTGCGTCCCTGATCGTCAGCAGGCGCATGTTCCTTCCAATAGAGTGCCACCTTGCCCCAATCGGCATCCTTGTCCATCAGGGTGAAGGTATAGGGATCATAGAAATGCACCTCAGCCATCAAGCGATGCTGCGCCTTGTCCTTGAGGCGAGTGATATCGTAGGTATCCTTGTCTGCCAAGTCTATCTCTGTCTTTGGTCCCTGCACGATGAGCACACGCTTAGCATTCTTGCCCCCTGTAGAACGAACGGCATCCAGGAACACCTGCTCATATTCCAGGAGTCTGTCGGCAAACTCCTTGCTGTCGGGAGACAGCATTTCACCTTTTGCCAGCGGACTGGCACCACCTACTCCAGGTTCATTCAATGCCGCAAAGAGTAAACGCTGGTCATATTCCTTGAACTGATTGGCAATATTAACCCACAACTTGCGATACATCTCCTTATGTTCTGAAACATTCACCTGATTGGTAAAGGCATCATGCTCCATCCAACCACCATCCCAATGTTCGTTGATGATGACACAGAGTCCGGCATTGAGTCCGTAATTCACAATCTCCTTGATGCGAAGCACCCAAGCTGGATCTATTGTCATATTCTGCTTGTCTATAAGATGACCAGCCACCCAGGAGGTGGGAATACGAAGACTGTTGAATCCCTGCTGTTTCAAGCTCCGGATATAACTTTCTGATGTCTTATCATTCTGCCATGAAGTCTCCGACTTTAACCCGGCGTTGTTGGTAAAGATATCATTCCAATTACACGCCTCCATCGTATTACCAAGATTGACACCTGGCGCCATATAATGTGCCAATTGAGTTGCAGTAAGTCCCATCTTAGCCATTTTAGGATTCTCAGGCTTTACCTGAGCACCAGCAAAGGCAAAATGAGCTACAGCCAATGCTATCATAACTACTTTCTTCATTCTATTAATGTATTACAATGTGATTGTCTTCTTAGATTACTAGTGCAGTTAATCTATTGCAAAGTTAACACTTTTTCTGCTATAGTTACGTAACAATATGTTTCATTTATATACACAAAATGTTACAAGTGAAAAAAAAGGCAAGAAAGTGGTAGTCTTTCTTGCCTTTAATATAAAATGATTGATAGGAATCTAACTATTACCAAGGATACTTACCTTCCTGAGCACCCTTCATCAAACCATCTACGACAGCCTGTTTCTTGACAGAACCATCCTTGCGGTTGATAACAGAGCCTGTCTCCCAATAGAAAGGAACACAACCATTGTTCTTAGCCACCTTAGTAACATACTCACCATAGTAAGCTACAGACTTGTCATGAATATCTTGATTCTCAGACAAGTTGCGAAACATGGCAGAATACTCACCGATGATACAAGGAATGCCCTTGCTAACATACTTATCGTACATCTTCTTCATAGAAGCATCTACCCAAGCCTCAGCAAAAGCATCTGGTGTATTGCGGTCAGAACCAGCTACCTGGTTGTCCTTGCCCCAGAAGTAATAGCACTTGCCCCAAGAAGCATCTTCCTCCATCAAGGCAAACTGATATGGCTCATAGAAGTGAACCTCTACCATCAAGCGATCCTCCACTGCATCTGTAGGGAGAGCTGTCATATAGTCATTGGTTTCAGCAATGCTTGTACCCAAGCCTTGAACTATCAAGGTACGCTTAGCATTGTTGCCACCGGTAGCACGAACAGCATCTATCATGGTCTGCTCATACTCTACTACACGAGCCACAGCCTCAGCATCAGTCCACTTCTTGCCCTTGCTAGAAGTCTCGTTCATACCAGGCTCATTGCAAGCTGCAAAGAGAAGATGCTCGTCATAGTCCTTAAACTTGTTGGCAATCTGAGTCCAGATGGCCTTCTGCTCTGCATTGATGGCATCCTTCTTAGAAGCATCGAAGATGTTGTCTTCCAACCATCCGTTGTCCCAGTGAGAGTTGAGAACGACGTACATATCATTCTGGATGCACCAAGAAACGACACGTGCCACACGGTCGAGCCACTTGGCATCGATTTCAAATGAAGTCTTGTCAGTGATGTAAGAATCCCAAGCGCAAGGAATACGAACGGCGTTAAAGCCAGCAGCCTTCAAGCCCTTGATATACTCCTCGTTTACCTTATAGCCAGACCAAGCACCCTCATCAGCTGGACACTCCATAGTATTACCAATGTTGATGCCAGCATACATCAAGGCAGCCAATTCCTTGGCACTATGAGTCATCTCTCCTGTAGGAACCTTAACTGGCTGTACATTCTGGGAGATTGCTACATCCTTACGACTGGTGCCTGCTACGACACGAATGCTAGCAGAGCGAGATTCCTCACCTGGGTTGGCAGCTAAAGTGACATCATAGTTGTAGACACCACCCTCTACACTAGCCTCTGCCAAAGTCAAGAAGTCAGAACCCTCAGTAATGGTAAGAGTTGGCTTCTCTGGAGATTGTACAGAGAGAGTCTGTGTGCCTCCCACTCCTTCAAAAGTAAGCTCAGGATTGAGCACTTTGAATCTGACAGGATCATCATCGTCATCAGAACAAGCCGAGAAAGACAAGCCTACGATGACACCCATCATCAACAATAATAAATATTTAAATCTTTTCATTGCTTTCATATTAGTTTAGAGTTTAGAGTTGATAGTTAATAGCAAACCTGCTATCAACTATCAACAGTTAACTATTTTCCATTTACCATTGAGGCTCTGCAAACAAGCTATGAACAGTAAACTTAGCGCGCATAGACTTATTAAAGCCCAGCTCTCGCATCAAATCACCATCCTTGACACCAAATGCACAATTATCCTTTGTAGCAGCATAGCAATTAAACAATTCCAAGCGATACTTAGGATTCTCATTGCTATCAATGACCTTAGACTTATCGTAAGATACAGCCTTGCCATCAAGATAGAATTCATCGAGAGTAGCATGAGTGCCTGGGAAGAAACCATAGAGGTCAGCAATCTCAATGAATGTCATGATAGTACCACCTTCAAAGCCCGAACCTTCATAAGTCATATCGAACTGATTGTTCTCGAGAGAGTATTGCCCCTTGTCACTCTTAACAACTTTCAAAGTAGAACCATCGTTATATCCCCACAACTGAGCTTCACCTTCACCCCAGCCACGAACGGCATTGAATGTAGGAGTGTAGACACCAGTACCATCACTTGTGTTGGAAACAACGGTAAAGGTTACCTCGAAAGTATGGTTGAATGCAAGCGCAGTCTCATTCTTTGTCTCGCCTCCATCCTTATGGAATGGAGTATCCTTCAAACCGTCCCAGCTGTCATTATGACCACATCCCCAGATATTGGCAATTTCTACACGGTAGTTGCCATTGCCTTCCAGGTCGCCATAGAAGAACTTGTTGGCATCAAACTTAACGTCGTTACCATCAGCCTTGATTGCATCAATACGAACCAGTGCCTTAGGATAAGCAGCAGAGTATCCCTCCAATTCGAGGAGATAAACCTTACCGTTGGTACGAGGGTACTGGGTATTGAAGGTTACGGTGTAAGTCTTCAAGCCTTTGGCACCACCCAGTACATTGACGGTAGCTGAGTTCCAAGCATCAGGAGTATTTTCGTCATCACCACCATAGCAAGTCAACTTAGCAGTAAAGCCATACTTCACATCAGCAGTAACATAGTTGATAGTAAGCAAACATGGATTCTGGCTTGGGTCTGTACGAACCACGCCAAGCTGCAAGCTCTCATCATCGAGAGAAAGAATCTTGATGTTGGTCTTCTTGTCACTGACAAACTCACCACTATAGTTAGTTGGAGCCAAAATGTCAATGTCCAAATTCAGCACCTTATTCTTCTCATCAATAGTAAATGTTCCTTCTGAATCCTTATATGTACCATCAGATTGTATTTGATGTACCTTAACAACATTCTTGCCATCCTCCTCAGAGAAAGTCATTGAACCGCTACAATTCTTGGCGTCACCACCAACAACCCAAGTATTGTCTTTAAAGTTAGGACACCAATTCCATACATCACCAACTACAGGCTGATTGTTAGTAACAGTAGCCCAACTATCATCCAAGCCATAGAAATAAGATGGACCATCAAACTTGTAGTGAGAACCATCCTCCTTCAAGTCAATCTCCCAAGTCTTACCCAACAGCTTGCTCTTATCGAACTTCACATTCTTAGCCACAGATACAGGACGGATAGCCAATGCCAGATATACAGGAGTAGTGGTACGACGGTTAGAATTCTGGTCGAAGCTATATGCCATGGCAAACTTGTTGTCAGTAACATTGATAGAACCAGAGAGATAATAACCATTCAAGCCTTCGCCAGAAACAGTACCCTGAGTACGAGAACCTGCAGCTGGCAGGAAGATAGAGTTGCCGTTAGGACCAGTGAACTTATAACCAGCTACGCCGTCTTCCTCAACCCATTCCTTCTTACACTCTGTAAACAATTCCTCAAACTCATCGATAGTTGGCATAGTTACCCAAGAGCCATAAACCTTGTTAGCCACATCACGATCAGTTTTGTAAATATCAGCAGAAGCATAATTATCCAAATCAAGACTAGTTTGGAAACCAGTCATATCACCAAATCCGAAGAGACCACCCAATTCGGTAGCCTTGGTAGCACCTACATTGTACTTAGCCCACTTGGTAGAAAGGCCCAAGTCTACGAGGTCCTCATCAGGATTGAACTCAGCATTAGGAGTAGTGAAGCTGCGCTCCTCACCATATACTGTACCATTACCCAAGTCGAGGTAAGCTGTATAATGATAAGTAGTATTAGGGAGCAATCCCTCAGCCTTGATTTCATAATTGTCATTGATGCCAGAAGCCATGATACGTACACCAGCACGTACATTTTCCTGTCCCTCCTTACCAGAGATGACGATACCGCTAGCTGCCTCTGATGGAGCTAACTGAAGGCTACCCTGCAATACTGCTGAGTTAGCTGTCAAATCCTTTACTTCACCTGTGATAGCCTTGGCATCTGTCAATACAGCCTGCTGAACAGAGCCTTTGTATGTTACCCTGCCCTGCAAGGTAACAAAGGCCTGATAATAAACTACCTGACCTGGCATACCTGTAATGGTAGCAGAAAACTCTGCATCGCTAGAGGCAGAAGCCTTCTCACTCAGATTGGTCTCAGAATCACCATACATAAAGCCTGTGGCGTATGCACTGGCTGCCTGTTCTTCCAAGCCCTTGACTGTGCCATGGAATGTAGCAGATGTAGCTGTTACATCAGCAGAACCTGTTACTACCGAACTATCGTCGAGCAACGGATTCTTATTGACAGAATAGTCATCATCGCTACAGCCTGTCATGAAGATACCCATGACAAAGGCCATAATTCCGTATAATATTTTATTCTTCATAAGTTTACGCTATTAAAGTTATTGAATTGTAACAGATACAATCTCGATGTCGATGTTACCAGTGTCACCTCCATACTCACCATAGCCATCCAGCTGGATAGAGAGGTCAAGACAGGTACTGGTGAAGGTCTGAGTAGAACCCGTATTGTTAGTAAGTGAAACGGTAGTCTCACCACCATTGGTATCTACTGCGACAGCATCATCGAGGTCGAAACATCCAGGTTCCCATGTCTCCTTGATGTTATTATCAATCAAGGCACACTTAGGAGTCTTGCTCCAAGTTACACCACCCTTCACCTTGAAGGTAACAGTGATGGTCTGGTTCTTCTTCAACTTCACTGACTTTACATCCTTAAAGAGTCCCTTACCAGTCTCACCATAGTGATGGAAACCGATACGGAGGCAGCCATTCTCTTTCCAAGAATAACCCTCCTCATGAATGAGTGAATTATCAAATGCAACCTTTGTAGGACCTACAGGACCTGTAGCAATCTTCTTATAAGCCAAGTTAGCAACGAGGTAAGAGTTAACCATACCATTCTCGTCCTTTGACTCAGGAATACCAATAGTCAAGCTCTGGTCATCAGCAGAATTACCAAGAATATAGAACTTCTTGCCCTTCAACTCGATGGTACGCTTATCGCTAGATACAGCGAAAACAGAGATTTCCTTGCTGAATGTCAGTGTATTCTCAGTGATTTCTACATCACCATCCACATCACCGCACTCGAATGCATAACCACCATCAGACTTCTTAGAGATAGTCAACTCGAAGCCATCGAGAGCCTTGTCGTCAAGAGCAGGAGCCCAAGTAGTATTATACTTGCCACCAATTACATTCTCCCAAGCCTTTACGTCAGGTGAACCATTCCACCACTTGAAGTCGTAAGGAGTTTCTGAATTCAAATTGAATGTCATCTTGCTACCTACATACTTGTCACCATTGATATCAGCAGTGAACAAGTCGGTATGGATGTTCTCGAAGGTAGGAAGAATTGGCTTCACTGTCTCAATCAGATCCTGGTCTGCCTTAGGAATGCAAGCACCCTTGGTAGCAATCACATCCTCTGAAACGAAGTTCCATACAAGATACCAGTTGCCCTCTGAATTGGTACGTTTTGTCACCAACTGAAGGAGGTATGGAGTCAACTCAACAATCTGAATGTCCTGAGTATAGTTGGAACAAACTGCATCAAAACCTGTATTATGCATGGCATAGCAGTCGTTGAAAGTGATAGTAGGCTTGGTCTTGTCGCCCAATCCCAGATTGAACTTGCCTACCATGTTGCTACCTGTGCTGGCACCCTTCTCACCCGACTCACCACGATACATGGTAGCCACACAACCATTCTTAGCATCCATGCTGAAGGTCATGTAAGAATCCATATAAGGATCAGTTTCTGGAATCAGCCAGCTCTGGAAGCCAGGATCCCAGTTTGGTTTCCAATTATCAGAACCGAAGAGGATATCCTTATAAACGGCATTTGTCTCTTCATCAGCAGTATAGCCCTTTCCATCACCATCAGGATCGTAAGGAGAGCAATACATCACAGGACCCGTACAACGGCCGATATTGTAATTACCATCGCAAGGATACCATTTCTTGCTGACACCGGCAGCGAGCGTTTCGGCAGATGGGAAAGCCTCGCCCGTCTTGTAATTCTTATCTGCCAGGAGGAACCACTTGTCATCACTCAAAAGAGAGAAGTCATTCTTGGTCAAACTCAACTGATAAGGCTCACCATAGACGATACCACCAGGAGTTTCCACGCCAAAGGTTATCTCGTAATCACCAGCAAAAGGCAATTCTACATCCAAAGTCTGCTCCGACTTACGTCCCACAGGAGTAACCCAAAGCGGAGTGGCATCAGGAATCTTAGATTCCAGCTTCACGATGTTACCATCGATGGTAACCGTATAAGCCTTACCCTCCACCAAATCTTCAGGAGAGTATGTCTTCTTGCCAAATCCGAAATCTTCTGGTGAGCAAGATGCCAACAAGAAGACTGCCATGGCAACAAGAAGCGTATATATAAGATTATGTATTTTCATATCTTCTTATTATTAAATGTTTATTATATTACCTACCCCACTTTACCATCCGGCATTCTGAGTCAGAACGTTACCGGAAAGCGTAATCTGAGTATTAGGAATCTGCATCAGACCCTTCTTGCTGGTAAAGTTGTCAACAGCAAACTTGGTAGCTGCCTCCACTCCACCATTCTTTACCTTGGCACCATTCTGAGCCTTGGCAATTTCCTGTGCTGCATAAGAACCATCTTTGCCGTAACGCATCAGATCCCAGAAGTGAACACCTTCGAAAGCCAACTCGATGGCGCGCTCCTTGCGAATATTCTCAATGCTATAGTCTTCTGGTTCAAGACCTACACGGGCACGTACCTTATTCAAACCATCGGCAGTGCCATTCAGCTCAGAGTGCATCAAGAGCACATCAGCATAACGCATGATGGTATAATCCTGATAGTAAGTGATGTTCTGATGCTGCTCACCCAACTGGAAGCCCACTTCCTGGCGAGTACCATCGGCAAAGCACATTGGGGCATACTTGCGGGTATAATAACCCGTATACTCATAAGAGTCAGACTCATCTGCTGTAAAACCGGCATCCTTGCAGCTCCAGACACAGGCATTGAAACGAGGATCGTTTCTAAACTGCTCTACGAAATAAGGAGTAACCGGGCAAGCTCCCCAACCACTGGCGATGCATACATCAGTAGCACAACGGTTGCGTGGACCCAAATATACCGAGAAGGTATTACCATCACCATTGCCATTGTAGTCGTGGGTAGAGTTCAGCTTCAAGTTCAAGACAATCTCTTTAGAGAGGCTACCCTGTCCTGCCTTCCAAGTCTTTCCGTCATACCATTTTCCTGCATAGGTTGTTTCCCAGGCATAGTTGCCTGTTGAGGAAGCATCCTTGGTGCAAGAAGGCATCCAGAAGTCGGCATAATTCTTTTCCAACTCATAGCCTCCATTTTCTACCACATCATTGATGGCTGCAGTAGCCTCAGCCTTGGAACAAGCAGGATGCTCCTCGCCGTAATAACCTGTATAATAAAGGTATGCGCGAGCCAGCAAAGCCTCAGCAGCATACTTGGTGATGCGGCCATCATTGGAATCACGGTCCTTCAAAGGATAAGCATCGGCAGGAATATTGGCTGCGGCATACTTCAAGTCATCGAAGATAGCCTGATATACTTCCTTCACCGGAGTACGCGGTATGTTAGCCTCAGAAGGTTCGAGCAACAAAGGCACATCACCAAACAAACGGGCCAAATCGAAATAGAGGATGCCACGAAGCGCACGGGCTTCACCCATGATACGACCTTCTGCCTTGGTATCACCATTCCACTTGATGATAGCATCAGCCTGAATCAGCTGATTGCAACGGTAGATGGCCTGATAATAATTCTTCCAATCCGTATTGTAGAGATCAGTATATGATGGAGCAACTGTCAAATCAAACTGGTCGATGGCATTATTGTTCTTGGCATCAGAAAGACCCAAGCCTGCGAAAGCCTGCTCGGAGGCAAACTCAGCCGTCAGGTACATGCCGATACCTTCATCGCTCAATGTACGCTGCCATCCATCGTAGCAGCCCACAAGATCCATGTCTGCTGCAGCCGGTGTGCTGTAAGCAGTCTCGGAATTCATCTTTGTCTTAGATGAAGTGTCCAGGAAGTCATCGCATGACGTCAAAGCCATGGAAGAGAGAATCAGGGCACTCATCAATATATGTTTCTTATTCATATTACTTTCTGTTTAAGAGTTAGAATGCAAGATTTAAACCAACGATGAAAGTACGAGGATGTGGATAGTAACCCATATCAACTCCTGATACCCAGGAATCGCTGCTGTTACCATCTGTACCGTTGAATGAACCGATTTCCGGATCCATACCATCATACTTGGTCAAAGTAAAGAGATTCTGCACCTGGAAATAGAGGCGCATCTTAGAGAGTCCCTTCCAAGAGATGAGCTTCTTGAAATCGTAGCCCATGGTAAGGTTCTGCAAGCGGATATAGTCACCATCCTGCAAATAGAGGTCTGAGAACAACCAGTTACCAACATCTCCGTAGGTAACACGAGGAATCTCATTGCTTGTACCCTCACCAGTCCAGCGCTTCAAGATTCTGCGGCTGTAGTTAGCCTGAGATGAGCTAGGATCACGGTAAGACTGTGCAATCTGGAAACCGGCTGCACCTGTGAAGTTAGCACTCAGGTCAAAGCCCTTCCATGCCAGGCTGAAATTGAAACCAAAAGTATACTTAGGAAGTCCATTTCCCAAGTCAACCTTATCGCTGGCATTGATAACGCCATCATGATTCACATCAACATACTTTACATCACCCGGCTTTACATCTGCCTGATAAATACCGTTACCGGCAGCTATCCAATCGTTGATTTCCTTCTGGTTCTGGAAGAGTCCAGCAGTCTTGTAACCCCAGAAGTAACCGATTGCATGACCATTCTCCGCACGATAGAATTCCTCAGCATTCTGATAAATCTGGTTGGTAGCACCATGGATGATACCATCCAATGTAGGAATATTACCTACTTCATTATGGTTATAAGCGAAGTTGGCACCTACACTATAAACAAAGTCTTTGCCAATCTGGTCATTCCATGAAAGTCCAACCTCGATACCCTTGTTCTTCACATCACCACCATTGATGACAGGACCACCGGTACCAGCTGTAGCCAGGATAGGAGCCGGAACCAACCAATCCTTAGTGCTCTTGATATAACCATCGAGAGTCAAGGAAAGACGCTGACGGAGGAAACGGGCATCCAAACCAACGTTATACTGCTCTGATGTCTCCCACTTCACCTTCTCATTAGCCAAACGCTCTGTGTAAGCACCCATCACCCAAGCATCGGTACCACCAGTAGCACCAAAGTTGTAGTTGGTATTGGATGTGGTAACAGGAGCCAGATACTGATAGCAGTTGATATTAGCATTACCAACCTGACCCCAAGAGAGACGGAGTTTCAGGAAATCCAACCAGGAAGCAGCTGACTTCATGAAATCTTCCTCTGTCAAAGTCCAACCGGCAGAAACAGATGGGAAATAACCCCAACGATGTCCCTTGGCAAACTTAGAAGAACCATCGGCACGCATGGTAGCATTCACCATGTAGCGATCCTTCCAAGACCAACCCAAACGGGCGAAGAAAGACTGACCACGGGTAGCATCGTAAGGACCACCACTAACCTTACGGTCTGCATGTCCCTTCTCAGTATTCTCTACATAGGCATGCTCCCAGTCATCAAAGCCAGCAGTCAGGTTCACACCATAACTACCTGTAGATTCACCATCATACTTGGTAGTCTCACTACCCAACAAAGCACTGATATGGTGCTCCTTGATATTGAAATCGTAAGTCAGGGTATTGGTCCAAACCAGAGAAGTACCATTGCCATTGCTCTGGTTCACCTTGGTGATACCATTACCACTCTGCGGAGTAAACTTATAAATTGGAGTAAATGAACGATAGTTAGAGCCACCATAGTTCAAACCGAATACGGTCTTGAACTTCAGGTTCTTGATAGGTTCAATCTGTACATAAACATTCGCATCAACCGAAGTACTCTTACTCTGGTTGTAGCGATTCATCATCATAGTACCATAAGGGTTACCATCATTCTTGTTCCAGTCAGAATCAACGGTAGAATAATAGTTACCGTCTGCGTCATAAACAGGAACAAGTGGAGATGTAGAGAATGCTCCACGAAGGTTGTTATTATAGATGTTACCAGTGTTCATGCCACGGCTATCCTTATAAACGAAGCCTACATGCTCACCGATAGTTACCAATCCATTCCACATCTTGTGCTCAGAATTGGCACGGAGGTTATAACGCTTATAATAAGAAACGTCAGAACCGCCAATAAGACCGTCCTGTCCTGTATAACCACCAGAAATAGAATATGTAGAAGTCTTGCTACCACCTGTGAATGCCAAACTATGGCTTGTGGTCAAGGCTCCGTTATCAACTGCCTTGTCAATCCAGTCTGTATCATATACATTACCATCAATATCACGAATAGAGTTGAGAGAAGTCCAGTCGATAGGCGACATATTATTTGAATTCAGCAAAGCCTCATCCATAATCTGCATATACTGGTTGGAATTGAGCATTTCAAACTTGCGCCCTAGAGTCTGCCAACCTACATATCCATCGTATGTAATCTTGGAAGAACCTTCCTTACCGCTCTTGGTTGTAACGAGGACTACACCATTGGCAGCCTGCGCACCATAGATAGCAGCAGAAGCAGCATCCTTCAAGACATCGATGCTCTCGATGTCGGCAGGGTTCAAGGTTGTGATATCACCACCCACACCGTCAATCAAATAAAGAGGCTGTGAATTACCAACAGTACCCAAACCACGGATGGTAACACTCATGGCAGCACCAGGCTGACCAGAAGTAGAAACGATGTTTACACCAGGAGTCTGACCCTGCATGGCAGAAAGAGGGTTGGTGGTGTTAAGTTTGGCGATATCATCACCCTTCAACTGAACGGTAGCACCCGTCACCAGTTTTTTCTTCTGAACACCGTAACCCACGACGACGACCTCATCAAGAGATTGCTTGTCCTCATTTAAGGTTACGTTGATTGTCGAACCTGTAACTTTAATCTTTTGGGTGATAAAGCCCAGATACGAAACTTCGAGTGTTTGTCCATTCTTTGCTTCAATGGTAAAGTTACCATCCAGGTCAGTAACGGCACCCGTCTTTGTACCCTGCACCATGACACTTGCACCAATCAATGGTTCATTGTCACTGCCAGAGATGACAGTACCCTTAACCGTCTGAGCATTGAGGACACCCGCTCCGATTCCTAACATTGCCTGGAACACCAACATGATGGCTACCAGAGCAACTTTGCAGAGCATGTGGCTCTGCGAGAATTTCTGAGATGTTTTTCTCATAATTACTTTAGGTTTAAATTAATAATTGTTGCTTCTAGGTTTAATATAGGTCCTATGTAACATAGGTCGAATATTGCCTTTATATAAATAAGGTATAAGCCTCGGTTACGAGGATTGCCTCGATTTATCGTTGTTTACATTTACTTTTCCGGAGGCAAAGATAGATAAAAAACAGACACAATGGGGTATGTTTTCGTTAATCTATTATGTATAAAATGTTGCACAACCTACATTTTTTAACGAAAAAGCACCAAAATATAGCATAAAATACATTTTGGTGCAAAAATAGTTTAATTAATATGATATTTTATCAAACCCGGCATCGGAGCTTTCAATATCTGGGAAATTTTGAGATGAAACTCATCCTCCATCACATTTCTCAAAGGAGACTCAAAGTAATAGGCAATGCTTCCTACAAAACCAAGCATCGGAATTTCTTCTTCCAAGGATGAATGCCATGCCTTCATGCCAGGCTCCAACTGACTTATATCTTCGGTGCTCGCCTTGACATATTTAATATAAGGTGTGAGATTCTTTGCGTAGAACTGATTGAAACTCTCCAGTATCAT
>ENA-UEQM01000399-UEQM01000399.1-human-gut-metagenome-genome-assembly--contig:-NODE-399-length-28087-cov-84.144270_pt1 | contig 28087 bp, 12 predicted proteins | sample MGYA00242948_ERZ507948 | MGnify/ENA primary metagenome ERZ507948 (study PRJEB26167, sample SAMN06115440) | human gut metagenome | host: Homo sapiens | place: China:Hubei | collected 2015-07-28... | reverse complement strand
GAGGCAAAGGTAATCTTGAAGACCAAGCCTCAGCAGTTGTCATTACAGGAGATGTATCTGGTGGCACAGACCTATGAGCCTGGTTCTCCAGAGTTCAACGAGGTATTTGATATTGCCGTCCGTCTCTTCCCGGATGATGAGACAGCCAATCTCAATGCCGCCTGCACAGATTTGCAGAAGGGCGACCTCGTAACTGCCGAAAAGCATCTTGCCAAGGCAGGAAACTCGAAGGAAGCTGAACGCATCAGAAAGATCTACGAGGAAATGAAGGCGGAACAATAAAAGATATAACTAACAATAAAATCACATCAATTATGAGAATTAAACATTTCTTTGGATTGGCAGTTTTGGCTGCTATGACTGCTAGCTGCTCTAGCAACAACGACTTAGTAAATGGTGGTAATGGTTCAGGTGAGAATGAATCAGGTGCAAGCTATGCATCTTTCTCTATCAACTTGCCAACAACAAGAAGTACACGTGCAGGTAGTGCCCCAGAGTTTAACCAGGGTAAAGACAATGAGTATGATGTATTTAATGCTACTTTGCTGGTTTTCAAAAAGGGTACAGCTACTAGTAAAGAAGGTGATTATACTCTTGCAGAGACTGTTGATTTTGGTTCTTTGGAACCATGGAAGGACCCAAGTGAAACTGGTGTAACTACCCAAGCCAAGATTACAGCAAAGCTTTCTAAGGTCGATAAGTCTGGCGATTACTTCGCATTGGTACTTTTGAACAATGGTTCTGGTACAGATGCAAAGGTTACTTTGCCATCAGAGGGTGATACGTTCTCTGCTTGGAATGTAGCAACTGATGCTACCAATTTTACAGATACTAAAAAGGGATTCTATATGGCTAATGCTCCTCTGTACAATGCTACAGATAAGAGCGTAACAACTTTAGTTGCTATCGACAAGAACAAGATTTTCCCTACAGAGGCTCAAGCATCTTCTGGCGAAGCTGCTGCTGACATCTACGTAGAGCGTGGTCTTGCTAAGGTTACATTGACTACTGCCACTAAGGATAAAAAAACTGTAGCTGCTAGTAGTTCATATGCAGGCGATACGGTTAAAATCAGCAACTGGGCTTTGGACGTTACCAACAAGAAGACATTCCCTATTCACAATGTTGATGGTTTGAGCACAGACTACGCTGAAATTTGGAATAACGATGCAAAAGGAACTACCGCTCCATCTACTCAGCGTTTCGTAGATAATAATACCGGAACTAAAGTTAAACGTGTATATTGGGGTACAGACCCTAACTATAAAGAGACGAACTTATCCGCAGAGACACCGGAAAGCAAAAAAGCTAGAACAGAAAACTTCAACTATATTCAGAAGGAGAATTTGACAGCAGATCCTAAAGATCCTCTGTACTGCCGCGAGAATACTTTCAACCTTGCAAATATGGTGCAGGGACAGACCACTCGTGTCATATTCAAGGCTAGCTATACTCCAAAAGGCTTTACTGCTGCAGATGGTAAGACCTTCTTCAAGGTCGGTACAAGCGTCGCTCTTTGGAAGAAGAAGGATCTTGAGAATCACATCAAGGCTGCTGTTACTAAGGTTATTTCAGGCGCAACAACAGCTAATACAACCATCGACCTGGCCGCAACAGGTAATGATATAACAGCTGCAGGAAATCACGAAATTAAAGCATCAAACATTTCTGTAACAGGACATAAGGTTACAGAAGCAGAAGAAAAAGCTGTCAACGAAAAGGTGGGTCTCACCAAAAACGCTGGTATCAGCACTTACGCAAATGGAGAGTCTTACTATATCGCTCGTATCAAGCACTTCGGTGATGACCTGACTCCTTGGAAATCAGGTGTCTATGGTAGCAACAATCTTGAATACTTGGGTCGTTATGGTATGCTCCGTAACAACTGGTATGAGTTGGATGTACAAAGCGTTAGCGGTCCTGGTTATCCTGACGTTCCAGAGGTTAAGCCTAACACTCCAGACGATGAGGATGACAAGTACATCAAGGATAGCGTGAAGATCCTTGACTGGGCTAAGCGTACACAGAAGGTCGATTTGTAATCGAGTAATAACAACGAAAGGCGGAGCTTAGGCTCCCGCCTTCGTTCAACCATACGAGTTGTGTTTTCAGCTTCACCATAGTGGAAGCTAGAAACACAACCTGATATTCTGAAACATTATATTGATAATAACCAAAAAGCATCATGGCAAACAATAAGTTACATAGTTGGATCAAGAAGATACGCATGGAATGGGGATTCGACAGCTTGGCAGCTATCAGCCGCACGGCAGCATTCAGCAGCATCGTCGCTCTCGGCAGTATGCTCAGCAGCTGCAACGACTTGATGCACGATGACCTACCCTCTTGCGATATGGGAGTTGACCTGCAGTTCAAGTACGACTACAACGTGCAACGTGCCGACATGTTCAATGATCATGTAGGCGGAGTTAGCGTGTTCGTATATGATCAGCAGGGTAAATTCATTACTCGCCAAGATGCCTACAACAGTGCAACATCGCAGCCGCTGAAAGACCATAACTATACCATGCGCCTGAATCTGGAACCGGGCAAATATCGCTTCGCCACCTTCGCCTTCCAGAAGAAATACGAAGAAACCCGTACGCTTAAAGGAGCCAAATTCCAAATCGCCATTCCCCAGGAAGGCAGCGACATCAAGGATTTGAACGTAAGGCTCGACCGCACCAGTCTGAATCGCCAGAATGCCCAAAGCCCTGACGGCAACAACCCGGAGGATAATCCAGCTGTCGTAGAGAACCAATCTCTCCCACTCGACACACTCTGGCAGGGACTCAGCGACCATCTCGTAGAAGTAAAAGACTTACAGGTAACAAAACATACCATCAGCCTCGTCAGAGATACCAAGCAGCTCACCGTCCGACTGCACCAGCTCAACGAGCCTACCAACATCAATGCCGACGACTTCAGTTATCAGATAACCGATGCCAACGGCTACATCAACTACGACAATTCCCTCCTCCCCGACGAGGAGTTAAGATACACTCCATACAAGACATGGACCACCGAATTCAAGGATCAAGATGGCAAAGTAACAGAACGAACAGCCATCGCAGCCCTGATGTTCAGTAGAGTAGTACTTCATCCCATAACCGAGAACGACAAGAATGCGATACTGAGCATCTGGAACAAGAAGACGGGCGAGGAGGTGGTCCGCATCAACCTAGCCGATTGTCTCGCCCAAGGCAGAGGAGCCTTCGAGAACATGAACTATTCGGCACAGGAGTTCCTGGATAGAGAATACGACTACAAGCTCGACTTCTTCCTCAAAGGCGACCAGTGGCAGTATATGCAACTCGGCATCTCCATCCTCGACTGGAGCAAGCGCATACAGCGTGTCGACTTATAATCGTAAATCATTCATCGAGATGGAAGCATCGAGATGGAAAAAGTAAAAGGTAAAGTTATCATGAGAAGATTTCATATCTATATAGGTTTCATAGTTTGGTTGTTGACTAGTTTATTTGCAGTTAGTTGTAATGACGAGTTGGAGGGTAACGGATATACCCCCAACTCGTCAAGCAACCTGCACGTGCTGGTACCAACCGTGCTCAGTGCGAACGGCAAGGCTTTCAGCGGCAGTTCCTCTGATGTACCTACCTATAATGCCACAGTAGATGAATGCCAGATCAATGATCTTCGCCTCTACGCCTTTCCTGTAAATAATCACGGAAAGCTGGTAGCAGAGAATCTTCCTGCGCCATTGGCAAGCATGATGCTGGATGAGAACATTGCCAATTACCAGCTCACCATCGAGCCAGGAACTTATCATATTTATGTAGTTGCCAATATGAGTGATGTATTGAGCAATCAGACTATTGAGAAAGAAGATGATCTCAAAAAGGAAATACTGAATTATGGTTTCGGAACAAAGCCAGGTATGCCTGTTTGCACGAATATCCCGATGATATACGAGCCAAAGGATATCAACGGCAAAACTGAAGAAACAGAAATCAAGGCAACAGATAAATCAGCAACTGTTATCGCAAATCTGAAGTTCACCTGTGTCAAGGTAAAGTTGAATCTCATTTTCGATCCTGCTGAAGCAACTGTATTCAGCGGCAAAAGTTTTTCAATCAAGAACATTCTTGCGCAGCAGTTATCTCCAAGCACTTCTCTCTGCTGGGACGGAAAATTCAGCCAGTCTCAGGTTTCTGATGACTATGCAAAAGGCTTTGATAGCAAGGAATATGAGGTTAACTCTACCAGCAACAGCAATGGCCTTTACTATCAAGGTGATGCGTGGACACGAAATGATGATAACGCAAATATAAACGACCAAGATGTAATCACCCTTAAAAAAGGAGTAACAGGCTCTGCCAATCCAACAAACGCCGCAGCCAAATGGCTTTTCCAGGGTACTTACTATTTGCCGGAGAGATACATCGCCAATGCTTCCCAGCAGTCACGACTGGCTATTGGAGGAAGCATCAATGGAAATATCGACAACAAGTATATCATTCCATTAGGTCACAAGCAGAATGAAAGTTCTACTACAGAGCTTCCAACCTTCCCTCGTGGCACCTACTACGAGATTATCGGCAACATCAAGAGTCTGGGAAACGCGACCCTCGACTGTAATGTGAGCGTAAAGGACTGGACTCCTGTAACGATAGATGCCGACTTCAACCATACTACTTTGTGGGTAAGCAAGACGAAGGCGAGCGTAACATCTACCACGGCAGACTCCATCGACTATAAGTCGAACGTAATGCTGACAGAGGCTAATTTCGGTTGCGATGAAAAGGTAACAACATCCAGTGGTGAGAAAGATGTGATTGTGTTGAGCAAGCTAGATGCAATGAAGAATCATAGAATCACATTCAACATCAACAAGGACATTCAGTTCTCCGACTATAAAGGCAACTACAAGGGTACGGCAAAGGTTTGGATTAAGGCAGGTAACATCAGGAAGTATCTCGATGTAGCCTATGATGCCTCTCCTTATTTTGAGGTAAATCCACAGGAAGTAACCATCTATTGGGGTAGCGACAACAACACCAAGATAGTACAGTTTAAGACCAACCTCGGCGGTTTGGTTTTCACCAATAACGTAACCTCCACCGTAGGCAAGTCAACCATTCAGGCATCTTGTGACAATCCTTATACTCCAGAAGGAACCTTCAAGATTGTGGCAACCAGTGACCCTATTACCACGACTGTACATTACCTCACTGTGCAGCCAAAGGAACCTGCAGAAGGCTTCGACTTTGTCAAGAAAATCAAGGTAACGGTAAAGCCTGCCGTAGGTAACTATCGTATCAACTTCCGTGCCATCAACGACCGCGCACATTATTCTGGTGGTAATACAACTGATAATTATGAGGGTACACCTGATGAAAAACAGGAAAAGACTTACAATGGAAAGACAGGAAATACCAACTGGGCAGATGGATGGTTAGAATATTCGTGGATTAAAAACGACGGAATTTACATACCTGATCGAAACCATCATCGTATCTACGTCTATACCCAGACCGGTGAGACAACTGGAACTGAAGCCAACTCTCCTGTTTGGAAATTTACAGGAAACTGGCCTGGCGATGAAATGGTTGAGGATAATACGAATGTGGGGTGGTATTACAAGGACTTCAATGAGAAAGCCAATTCGATATCAACAGACCATGGTGCTTCGGGAAAAAGACTCATCAAACCTGGTGAAACATTGGTTATGTTCAGTAACAATTCCTATACGGATAAAGGTTATACGCTTCACCGCTGTCCACACCACTTGGAGCCGGGTATTCCTCTCTTCGACTATGAGGACAAAGAGGGTTGGATTGTCTATGATCCTACATCAGACCCTACTTGGCACATATATGATAACATGCCAACTATTAAGAACATCAACTTTACCATTTACACCAGATTCCAGACTTTCGGATGGTTCAATGTATATGGTGTCGCCAATGGCAAAAATGGTGATGACAACAATAAAGAGCGCGAGTCTTTTACCATCTATGATAAAGATGGTAAAAGTTGGAGTTGCAAAGATCTCGGCAATGGTTGGTATAAGACTGTGATTACCCTCAAGGCTGTTAAGGGAGACCACGAGAAGGACATCAGAATTATGACTGCTAATCAAATCTCTGACGAAAATTCCATTCTCCTTTTCAATGGCAACAGCTATGAGAAGCATAGTGACACAGGTTATTACGATGGCACTTCTTGGCACGCTGGCAAGCCATCTGGTGTGGATTAAATAAGATTAGAATCAGATTTGAACACTGTTATAAATCAGTTTAAGCAATGAAGAAGATCAAACATTTAATGATATGGATAGGATTGCTCCTCAGCCTTGTTTCCTGCAAGGATACGATGGAGGCTATCGGACTCGGCGGGGATGAAATCCCTGCCGAGGGACTTGTCTTGACCCTTCAATTGACCAACTTCACCAAGCAACAGATTGGTACAAGAGCGGGGACCTCGGAGACAGTCAAATCGCTCTGCGCTGTGTTCTATGGAGATAATAACGAATACTTAGGCAAGGCAGATTGCAATTCTACCTTATCACAGCAGTCTGATGGCAGCTACAAGGTAAAGATAACCAATGTACCTGCTGGTACCAAGAATGTACATCTTGTAGCCAATGCCAGCGACATGACGGAGAGCGAGGCACAAGACTTGCAGTCTCTCACTGCTGCTAAGGAGAGAGACCCTCAGCTTGATGCCCCTATTTGCTGGGGTGAAATTTCAATAGATAAACTTTTGGAAGCTAATCCTTCTGTGACGATGTTGCGCCAATGCGCCAAGATTAGTTTGGAGATAGACAATAGCATCCAGAGTAATTTCACCAATGCAGGCTTGTACGTCTATAACATGGCAAACAAGGCAGCCATAGCTCCTGCCAAATATATTGAGCCTACGACCGATGACTTGGCAGAATCTACTGATCTCAGTGAGGAAGCCAACCCATTGGGCGGCGGTACCGCAACCACCGTGGCAGTAAATGAAACTTCTGCAGGCAAGGCAATGGTGATCATCAAGGCGAAATATAAGAAAAGTGAAGAAGAAGATTATAGAGAAGGATATTATAAGGTGGCACTCTACAAGAATGACAAAAAGGCCCAATATGCCTTGCTCCGCAACCACCATTATACCATCAAGGTAACCAAGGTAAACGACTATGGCTTCTCTACGATTGATGAGGCTAAGAAGAGTCAGCCAGAGAATAGACTGGAAGTAGAGGTGCGGGACGATAACCCTGAAATCACCCAAATGATAGCTTGCAAAGACTATGAACTGGGAGTGAGCGATTATCAGGAGATAAATGCAAACACAACAGAGGCTACCGTAACCATTGTTACTACCTTGCCAAAGGCAACGAGTAGTGATGGTAAGCTATATGGTGTCAAGGAAAATAATGCATGGATAACCGCTTGGCAGCAAGAGACCGAGAATGATATATCAGAGACAAGCAGATCTTCTAAAGGCAAGAAATATACCTTGAAGCTTACGCTTAAAAAGAATAACCAATCAGAGAATCCACGTACAGGAACCATCACCGTTACTTCTGGCGACCTTTCTCTTGATATAACCATCAAGCAGACGGGCTTCGATTTCAGAAAAGAAGATCCTGATAGAACCGTTACCATGCAGTATAATAACTCCCCCGTAGCTCCCAACTATTTCAAATGGTTGGACGAGGATGTGCAAGGCATCACTCCTGAAGAAATGCAAGGGGCTGTGAGAAATGATGGTTTGCATTTCTGCGTGGGAACAGCAAATATCACGTATCTTATCCCTAAACTAGATAAAGATATTATTATTAAAAAGGATAATAAAATCAATGTGGAAGAAGATAATGGTAAATGGAAGGTAAGCCTTACCAATACTACGGCAAGCAAGGATTTGTGGAAGTCTTCATTTACCATCATCAACAAGGCTGGCATCAAGATCACCTATCCTGTTTATCATACTGGTATCTTCCATAAGATAGATGAGTCTTCCAAGATATATACTGATTATCAGCTGACAGAAAACGGGGATAACACGAAGAAGGTGAAGGGCTGGTTCTATTATGGTGTGGTAAAGGTACAGGGAAAGAAGGCCGATGAAACCACCACTACTTATTATATGTTAGACCGCAACCTAGGTGCATCCAACAATGGTTACTATGCCCCAGATGTGGTGGCACTGGAAAAGAACAACAAAGCCATTGGTGGCTATTTCTGTATCTCTGAAAAAAAGAGCACCAGCGATGCCACTCAGGATCTCTCCAGCACCTTGGCACCAACAGGCTATACCATTCCAACTGATGCCGTGTTCGAAGAATTAGTTAATGCAGGCAATCTGGAGGTGGTACCACAGTCCACATCGTTAGGAGAAACCTACAACTGCGTGCGTATCAAGACGGTGGATTCCGAGTTGCCATACATCTATCTGCCTATGGGTGGATTCTTGGAGGGCGAGAGCCATAAGAACCCTATCCATGTGAATCTCTGGACCAAGACTTTGCTGTCAGGTACGCAGGGCTTCAGTGCCGATAGTCCTGAATATGGTTTCTGGTATAGATACTTTGATGTTTACAACAAGAGGATAGGATTATCCAATATGAGATTCGTGAGTGGTAGCAACGGCAATAACAATGGCCGCTACAAGGCGATGCCAATACGCCTGATTCTGGAATAAACGAAAGCGAATTATGATACTAGCGTACTAATCAACCTGCAGAGAGATAAAAAGGTGGATTTTCAGCAGAAAATCCACCTTTTACACTATATTCTCCGTTTTGTCCACCTCTTTTCTGTATATTTTGTGTACTTTTGCAGCTGTGTATGAATCGCAGCAGGAAGTAACTTCCAAAAGCTGCAGCTTCATACTACCAGCAAATAACAAGCAACAAAATAAAAACAAACCTGAAAATAAACAATTAATGACAATGAATAAGAAAAGACAGTTTTTGCTTTCGACTGTGCTCGCCACAACGCTGGCTGCCAACGCCCAAGTAACCATCCATGTAGATGCCTCAAATCCAGGCGTCAAGGTTTCACCTAATTTATATGGTATCTTCTTCGAGGATATCAACCATGCTGCCGATGGCGGTCTCTATGCCGAACTCATCAGCAACCGCTCCTTTGAGGATGATGACAAGAACATCCCTACCTGGAAGACTGCGGCTCAGGAAGGTGCAAAGATCCAGACACAACTCATCAACAAGGGTCTGCTCAACAATGCACAGGGCAAGGCTCTCCAGCTTACCATTGCGACAAAGCCTGCTGCCACAGCCTCTCTCATCAACGAGGGTTTCTGGGGCATCAACGCCGTTCAGGGCAGAACCTATAAGCTCTCTTTCTGGGCAAAGGGTAGCTACAAAGGCGGATTGAAGGCTCGACTCACCAACGCCAAGGGCGACAAGGTGTATGCAGAAACTGCACTTAATGCCAAGGTTGGCAAGAAGTGGACTAAATATACAGCAGAACTCACAGCCAATGCCAACGATGCAAAGGCACAGTTTGAACTCGTAGCCAACGGAAAGGGTACCATCGTTCTGGATGTGGTAAGCCTCTTCCCTCCTACTTTCAAGAATCGCGAGAACGGCTTGCGCCCTGATTTGGCTCAGCTTCTCTATAACATCCATCCTAAGTTCGTCCGCTTCCCAGGCGGTTGCTACGTAGAGGGACAGGAGTCTCCAGAAAATGCTTTCCACTGGGAGAAGACCATCGGTCCTATCGAAGAGCGTCCGGGACATAAGAACGTGAACTGGCGTTACCGCACCAGCGACGGTATGGGATTCGATGAGTATCTGCAGTTGGCTGAGGATTTGAACGCCAAGCCTCTCTATGTAGTAAACGTAGGTTTGTGGCACGGCGGCATGACTCCGGTAGATAGCATCCAGCCTTGGATTGACGAGTGCATGAATGCCCTGGAGTATGCCAACGGACCTGTTACCTCCAAATATGGTGCCCTGCGTGCCAAGAACGGTCATCCGGAACCATACAACATCGAGTATCTGGAGATTGGTAATGAGAACAACCAGCCGGATCCTGCGGCTCAGAGCGACCACTACTACGAGCGCTTCAAGAAATTCAAGGATGCCGTATTGGCGAAATATCCTAAGATGCATCTCATCGGCAACGTGGTGGCTTGGGGCGATGACAACCCTAAGTGGGAAAGCAACGAGAGCGTAGAACTGCTCGACGAGCACTACTACAGAAACCCAGCCTGGTTTGCAGAGAACTTCAACAAGTATGATAACTACGACCGCAAGGGCAGCGAGATTTATGTAGGTGAATATGCCGTAACCCAGGGCTTCGGCAATATGGGTTCGCTCGATGCAGCACTCGGTGAGGCTGTCTATATGATGGGCATCGAGAACAACTCTGATATTGTGACCATGGCATCCTACGCTCCTATCTTCGCCAACCTCAACAACCGTATGTGGGCACCGGATATGATTCAGTATACATCAGATAAGGTATTCGGAACTCCATCTTACTACGTTCAGAACGTAATGGCGAACAACATCGGTACCCGTGTACTGAAGGTGAACCAGGAGAATCCATACAAGTATGAGCAGACCCAGGTGAAGCCAGCCATCTGCCGTGTAGGCATGGGAACATGGGGCACCCAGGTTTCTTTCGAGGACAAGGGCTACAGCGATGAAAACGGCAAGGCGCTGCCAATGACACTCCAGGAACTGCCTACCGACATCCATGGACAGTGGAAGACTGAGGGCAGCCTCATCAAGCAGACCAGCAACGAGGAAAGCTGCATCCGTCTGAACCCAGGCGAGATTACCAGCAACGGTTATATATATAAGGTACGCGCGAAGAAGGATGCCGGAAACGAGGGTTTCCTCATCATCTTCAACTACGTGGATAAGAACAACTACTGCTGGTTGAACCTTGGTGGCTGGAACAATACCCAGCACGGTGTGGAGTCTATCGTGAATGGTGCGAAGAGTCAGGTGGCTACCTGCCCTGGCAAGATTGAAACCGGCAAGTGGTATGATATCGAGCTGAAGGTGGTAGGCGACAGCATCTTCGCCAAGTTGGATGGCAAGGAGGTATTCGCCACCAAGCTGAAGGCGAACACCCTTCCTGGCATTTTCTCTACAGCCACACTCGATGAGCAGACGGGCGAGGTAATCCTGAAGATTGCCAACACCAGCACCGAGCATACCACAGCGAAGATCAATCTTCAGGGCAAGGAGATTAAGGATGGCAAGCTCATTCGCCTTTCTGCCAAAAACGGCTTAGAGGAGAACACCATCGACAATCCTACCAACATCTATCCTGTAGAAAACTACGTAACTACAGAGAAGAATGGTGCCACAGTAGAGATTCCAGCTAGCTCTCTGAACATCATCAGATTGAAGTAAGCACCAAGATTAAAACAACAAACTACATCCAGGGCATCAGCCCTGGATATACTCGATATATATTGATACATTTTTTGAATAGTTGATAGATAGTTAGTTAGAAATGAAGAAGGCGGCAACCTGCGTGATGCAGATTGCCGCCAATTGTTTTATAATTTTATGATTATCCTTTATCCGAAAGCATAATTGATGAGCAGGAAGATGCTCAGAATATAGAGCGTAAGATTCAGATCCTTGAACTTACCCACCATCATCTTGATAAGCACATAACTCAGGATGCCGAGACAGATGCCATCGGCGATACTGTAGCAGAGCACCATCGTAATCATCGTGATAAAGGCTGGGAACGACTCGGAAATATCCTCCAACTCAATCTTCTTGAACGAATCAATCATCAATACACCCACCATTACCAGGGCACCACTGGTGGCTGCACTCGGAATCAGCAGGAAGATAGGAGCTAAAAAGATGCTCAGGATAAACATCAAACCCACAAAGAAAGATGTCAAACCCGACTTTCCACCCTCGGCAACTCCCGAAGCACTCTCCACATAAGTGGTAATGGTAGAGCTACCCAGCAGGGAACCGGCTGTAGTACCGATGGCATCACTCATCATCGCCTCCTTCACACCAGGAATCTCACCCTTCTCATTCTCCTTGATACCCAACTTGGAAACCAGTCCCAACACCGTTCCGATGGTATCGAAGATGTTGACAAGCAACAGGGAGAAAACCACCATAAACATCTTTGGTGTAAAGAAGCCCGAGAAATCGAACTGGCAGAAGATTGGAGCAATGCTGTGAGGTGTAGATACCGGCATCCAGTTGTCAGAGAACTGGGTTACACCCATCGGAATACCAATCAAGGTAGAGATGATGATGGCGATGAACAGGGAGCCCTTCACTCTTCTCGCCATCAGACAGCCACAGAGCAGGATGCTGATGAGACCCAGGATGCTGACTGGTGTAAACTTGCCGAGCTGCACAAAAGTATCAGCATTGGCAGTAATGATGCCCGCATTCTTCAAACCGATAAAGGCGATAAACATACCGATACCTGCCGATATGGCAAAGCGGAGGTTTCTAGGGATGCACTCCAATATCTTGTCACGGATATTGAGGAAGGTGATGGCAAGGAAGATGATACCCTCTACGAGCAACACTGCCAATGCCTGCTGCCAGGTCAATCCCATTGCCTGACAAAGGGTGAAGGCGAAGAAGGCATTCAGTCCCATGCTGGGAGCCTGGGCAAAAGGCAGTTTTGCCATGAAAGCCAGCAGGAAGGTGGCGATGGCAGAAGCGATGGCTGTGGCAGTAAAGAGAGCGCCCTTGTCCATGCCTGTGGTGGCAAGGATGGTAGGGTTTACTGCCAGGATGTAACACATGGTCAAGAAGGTTGTCATACCAGCTATCAACTCAGTCTTAACCGTAGTAGTCTTCGGGTCGAAGCCCAACAATGCTTTTAATTTATTCATTTCTTATATTGCGATTGATTTTTCTCTATTTTATTTATTTCCTCTATTTTATTCTTTTTTTCTCTATTTTCTCTATTAACTCTATTTTTCTCTATTTTATTTTCCCCATTTCCACAACCCAGTCGCGTTATTTTTCGGAGCGCACAAAAATAAGAAAAAATAATGAAGAACGCCTTATTTTACATAAACAAATCATCCAGAGTTACTGATGCCTTGAATATATCGGAATAGTCATTACCCACCAGTTCTGCTATTTCCTTTTTTTCTACCTATAATTTCACACATAATCATACCCAATTGGTTCGCTGCAAATATACAACTAATTTCGGAAATAGCGAAAGAAAACAGCGCTTATTTCGCTACGAAAACGTTTTTTTATCGCTCGTAGCGGAATAAACGCTGTTTTAACTTAGTTTTAACACTTCAATTCTATACTCATAGAAATCTAATCATAAACCGATAAAGATTGGTGAACTTCCAAAAAGCTTTTATTACCAATAAAAAAGTTCTTATCCTTAGTAGAAAGTTATGTTCAAAAGCTCTGAACTTATGTTCAAAGGCTTTGAACATAAGTTCAGAGCTTTTGAATACACATTCAAAGGTTATGAATATAACTTTCTACTATGGATAAGAACTTTTTTTATTCTAATGTTAACCATCCATCATTAGTCCAGTTGATTTTCTTCTGAACCAGAATGCTGGCACCATTCTTCGGCACACTGTAACCATGGCAGAAGAAGTAATCGCCATCGGGGAAGGAGTAGGCTGAGCAATGACCCATCGCCTCATATTCCTTCTTATCACCTTCAAGCAGCAAGGTGCCACCGCCATTGCGCATATCCTTGCCTTCTTTATCCAAATAAGGACCAGCCACCTTCCGGCTCCTGCCTACGGCAACACGATAGTTGCTCTTGATACCACGGCAACAGTAATCCCAACTTACGAAGAGATAGTAATAGCCACCATGCTTCATAATGAAAGGAGCCTCGATGGCATTGGTGCCAGCAAACTTGGAAGTAGGATTCGGTTCTGCCGAAGCATCGCCCACAGCATGACGGCGGGCGATGGTCTGAGGCTTGGCACCCTTCTTGACATGCATCGTCTTCTTATCCAACTTAATCATCTGGATACCATCCCAGAAGGATCCCCAGGTCATCCAGGGATTTCCCTTCTCATCAATGATGAAGTTCGGGTCGATGGCATTCCAGTTGTCTCTACCACCCTTAGAGGCGATGAGGCAGCCCTCATCCTTCCATCCATCCTTATCAGATAAGGAGGTATTGCTCAGCAAACCGATGGCAGAAGTATTCTTGCCAAAAGTGGAACAGGAATAAGCCAAATACCATTTATTCTTGAAACGGATAACATCCGGAGCCCAGATATGGGTTTCAAAGCCCGGCACACTATCATGAGTCCAAGCGGGAATTTCATGATTTTTCAGCACGCCTTCCCTACTTAAAGTCCAAAGCTTGCGGTCAGTGGATGTCATCTGCGTGATGCCATGTCCCGTGCAGTAGAGATAGTACTTACCATTCTCATACGCCATCACGGGGTCGTGTACCATCGGTGTATCCACTACAAGGAGGTTCTGGGGAGCCAGCTGCGCCTTCATTTCGGCATTCACGTTAACAGCCGCCTTCATTTCGCCACCCTCTTTAACAACAGGAGCAGCAATGATCATTGCTGCTCCCAATAGAATTTTAGATATCTTCATTTGATCTTTTATATAATTCAAATATAAGAGAATTATTTGTTCACAAACTTTCTTCCGTTTACGATAACTACACCCTTGTAGCTCTTGTCTACCTGCTGACCAGCCAGGTTGTACCACTTGCCATCCGTCTTCTTCTGGAAGATGATAGGGCTTGCAATGCCTGTATCTACAAGGCTTGATCCATCGATGTAAGAGCCTTCGTTTACGAAGAACAGGTTAAGCTGGCTAGGCTTGCTGGCGATGGTGGTTGAGAATGAGTAGTTATATACCTTCTTGCTGGTAGTTGTGATTGTGGCTGTCATCTTGAAGACACCATTAGCAGCATACTCCACAGTCATTTCAACCAAAGACCCGTTCATATCATTCTTGAAGGTATCCCAAACATAATTGCTTACACACCCAGTGTTAGAATTGGTGGTATTGTTCCAATTATCACAACGGATACCGAAATACTCGGTATAGCCAGTCACACCATGTGTCTTGTTGGCACCATACAAAGCCCAGTTGCACCAGTTGTTAGCGGCATTACTATAGTTATAGAACTTAAATTGAGCCTTCTTACCTGCCTGCAACTTATAATCTGCCGAGAAGTTGGTCCACCAAGCAGAAGTTGTATTCTTCAGTGCAGACACAGGATAATAAACCGGAGTACTTTCCTCAGCCTCAGCATCGATATTCAGGGTGTAATCCTTCACATACTCATAGTCGTCCTTGCTGATGGTCATGGTCAGAGTAACCTTGCCTTTGTCCTTCACCTTGCCGTCATCGGTCAATACAGAAGTATCGCTCGATTTCCAAGCAATCTTTGCGCCCATCTTGCCCTGGGTAGGCAAAGTAGGAGCCGCATTCAAGGTTGCTCCATTAGAGAATGGCACTGTCAGCTTGTTGAGGGTGTACTTGATGGCTGCCTTGGCATCAGCCTTTACTGCCCAAACCTCCTGCTGATAGGTAAAGCTATTCTGTCCGATAGTCAGACTACCGCTTGAAGATGAGAGTGCCGAGATGGCGATGGCTGGGATATTGGTATAGTCGATGGTCTGCTTCACCAATACACCACGATAAACCACATTGTTGATGGTCAGGTGGATGTAATCAGTACCCGCCGTGCGCTTCCAGGTTCCCTTTTCTGCACCGGTGATGGTTCCATCGGCATTGAGGGTGATGTTGACTGGAGTTTCGAAAGCCTTTGCCTTGGTATTCTGACCATACTGATGACGCATGAACTGATAGTCGCCTGCAATGTCGGCATCTGCGATAGATGCCTTGGATGCAATCGCCTCATCGGTGATAGTCTCACCATCAAACTCGAATGGAGCTGCCATCAACCAGCCCTCATCGTTGAGGAAGAGCTGATGAACACGCACCTGATGACCTTCGCCACCATTGCTGAAACGGGTGTGATAAACCACGAAAGAACGATTCTGCTTATCAACGAACGCAGAGTTGTGACCCTGTGCAAGTTCAGCACCACTCATGGCATCCCACTGATAACCGCCAAAGAGCAATACGCCACGGTTGTCGGCAGTGGTAGAACTATAGTTCATCTTATAACTCTTGAAGAGTGCCGATGTGCCATAGCAATCTACGAAAGGACCATCTGGATTCTCTGAACGGAAGATGCGCATCTGGTAACCGCCATCGCTGGTCAAGTCACCATAGCTCATGAAGAGGAAGTAGTACTTGCCAATCTTCTGAATATAGCTTGCCTCACCTGATACATAATATCCGCCGGCAATCTTCTTACCGAAGTAAGGGTCGCTGGTACAGTTGGCACTGGCAGCACCCGGAGTGGTGACCTTGCCATTCACCTCATAAGGGAAGGTGTAGGTATAGTCGCGGAGACCATTGGTCTTATCCAACTTAATCATAAAGATACCACCCGACCATGAGCCATAGCTCATCCAGAGATTGTCGTTGTCATCATAAAAGACACATGGGTCGATGCAGTTTGGCCAATAAGTTCCCCAACTCTTGCCTATCTTATAACGGGTAGGAAGAGTGGTTTCGCCAGTAGCAATGGCAAAGTCGGTATGCTTCCAGTCATCCGCAGCAGCGTATGAGTTATGAGCGTATGTGCCCTGGAAACCGGAGAAGACCACCGGACCCTGATAAGTCCAAGGTCCCTCAACTTTATCAGCAACAAAGCATACGATGGAAGAGCACCAGTTGGCACCATTCAGACTCATATACATGCACCATTTCTTCATGGTCTTGTTATATACGATGTCTGGTGCCCACTGATTGCCCTGCACATTATTGCCTTTATACTGCCAGCCGTGGGCATTGAAGTTGCCGAACTTCACGTTCTCGCCCTTGCTGTTCTTCACCTCTGTGATGAGATGAGAAGCATAAGCATTGGCATAATTCACCAAGGTACCCTGCTTGTTGGCAAAGAGACTGTTTACATTGCCGGTAGCTTCCTCGCCAGCCTTGAAAATTGACCATTCCTGGTAGTTTTTGGCAGCAGTAGTCTTGCCTCTACCCAGGTGAGAGCCATATATATAATAGGTAGGCGAGCTAGGGTTGGTGATGTCATCCACCACGATGGATGGGTCGTGGCAAACCACACGCTTACTATATGATCTCGACGTATAAGCATTCGTCAGGTCGTTATCGCCGACCTGTGTCTGGGCACTTGCACCGATGGCAGCAAGCCCCAACATAGAGAGTATTAATTTCTTCATGAATGATACTTGTTAATTGATTGCATTTATTCTAAGACTAAGAAAGCCTTGAAAATTAAGCAAAAAGGCAGACCTACGTGGAAACGTGTTTTCACATAAGTCATGCCTTTTATACTATTTCAGAAAATTCTTATCTGCGATGAGCACGTGTATAGTGCTTGCGGGCAGCAGCTGAACCGAACTTCAAATGGCTGCTATCAACGGTGAATGCCACATTCAGATCGCTAGGGTCGATGGTGTTGATACCCAAGTAATTCTGTACAGTTACGCTGCCATCAGTACCCGTTACGATAGCCTGAACATCTGCAGTACCATTGTTACAGTTGGTTACGAACAACTTCACCTTTGCACCGTTCATGGTTGCGAGCCAGGTAGCCCAATCACCCTGTGTTCCAATAGGAGTACAAGCAGCATAACCATTACCCCAACCATAGTTATCGGAACGAACCACAGCATATTCTGCCAAATCAGCCTTGCGGAGGATGACCACATAGTTGTTCCAGTTGTTTACACCGCTAGAATAGTTGGTGAAGTTGAACTCGAATGTCTCACCAGCAGGAATCTTCATATTCTCTGTAAATTCTGTCCACCAGGCAGTAGAGCAATCCTCAGCACCGAGAGAAACCGGAGTAGGAGTAACCGCCTTGACAGCAGACTCAGCCACATTTACTTCAACGGTAGCAGTACGACCGTTTTCTGTAGTGATAGTCACCTCGTGCTTACCCGCAGTAGCAGGGATTCTAGAGAAAGTCAACTTAGAGTTGTCAATGACACCAGGTTCACCCTCTACGTATGTAGCATAAACCACCATACCTGTTGGGTCGAAAGCCAAAGTATGATTTACTCCATCAACTGCAGCTGAGTTATAATAGTAGTAGTTGGTGCGGGTTGGTGCCTGAGTAACAGTAATAGTCTTGATACCTGCCACTACATTAAACTTAGCATTGGCAACGATAGGAGTAGCCGCATTCTCACCCTTGAAAGTCTTGTTATAGATAGCGATGAGTGTCTTTTCACCCACCTCATCCATATCATTGATGGCAGAGAAGAGCAGTTCGCTGGCAGGAATCACCTTGGTCACACCCTCTTCGAAGGTAACCGTAGCAGAAACATTCTGCATCGCCTCTTCAAGCGTTGTACCCTTGTCAACCTCGGCAGGAACATTGTTCAACACCATAGAAACTGGAGCCTTATCCTGGGCAGATGTATATCCGCCGATAGGCTCTACGTTGCTCTGCTGGAAATCAATGAAAGATCCCTCAGGAACCAGGAAGCAACGGATGTTGGTATTGCTCTCGTCTGCATTCAGATTAGCAATCTTAGATGGCTGAATGTAGGTCTTGGTAACAGTACCATTGGTAATCTTCACCATGAAAGTATCTACACGGGAACGATCAACCGTCAATGTTACCTTACCACCCAACTTATCTACACCCTTGTCTGTATCAGTTTCAAAGGTGAGATTACTCTGCACGCAGCTTCTGTCGATATGGTCACCCCACTCAGAGTTACCGCTTGGCTGGTTATCAAAACGGATAGCACCATACTCGGTATAACCTGTTCCGCCACGATCCACATCATTGGTGATGATGAGGGCGAAGTTCTTATAGGTGTTAGTCGCAGAAGGATTGATGTTCAGATTGAACACGGCATTCCACTTCTGGTTGTCTTGAACCACATAATATTTTGAGAAGGAACTCCAGAATCCTGAAGAGAAATCTGTGTTACCCACTGTATAAACATCCTCGTTCATACCCACGAGCACCTCCTCGGTTGAAACCTTTGACTTTTCGATTGAGTCAATCTTTTCAGAAAGCCAATCAGGAGAGTTGACACTAAACATGTCACTTCCCTCGCATCCTGTCAGCGCAGTCAAGCCCATGGCTGCTACGCAGAAGACAGATGCTAATTTATTTAGGTGTTTCATATTGTTATTCTATTTTATATGATCATGAATATTGTTACTTGCTCAAATTTACTACAGGATGAACAGTCCAACCTCTTCCAAGGAAATCGGTTGAGTTATCTGTATTTGTATTGGCTGAGTTACCTGTCAGGTTAGGGTTGTCGTTCAGCAAGCCCTGAAAAATAGGCAAGAACTCATGACCTGGTACGTATGTATCGTAAGAGCTCTTCACCTCAGAGTCAACACCTACCAGCTGGTAGCTTACTGGCTCTTTGGCATTGTGGATAGAACGGCGGAAGGTTCCGTGCTCTTTCAACTGAGCCAAACGACCCTCATCATAGAAGAATCCCCAACGAATCAAATCGAAACCACGACCATACTCGCAACCGAACTCCTTTGGACGCTCTACATTGGCAATCTGTTCGAAGAGCTTATCCTTGGTATCGAAGTCTGAGAGACTCAAATCCTTCAGGTTGGCACGCTCACGAACCTGGTTAATCCAGTCGATAGCCTGCTGTGTAGGACCGTTCACCTCGTTCTCGCACTCTGCAGCACGAAGCAAAACGTCAGAGTAACGCATCATACGGAGGTTGATACCGCAATGAAGACCGGTTGTCACCTTATCATAAAGGTTGGTACGGAAATTGGTCCACTTAGCAATAGGAAGGCCACCATAGTTATTGTTGGTTACGATGGTATCAGTAGCCGTCATCTGGGTGGTGTAGGCCACGTTGCCATTTTCAAATCCTTCCCAATCACTCTCATAGGTACCGATGGTCCAGTAAAGACGTGGATCCAACTTACCAGCTGTGGTACGCTCCTGCTTGAAGAGGTTGTACAACCATGGAGATGCAGAGAGGTCTGCCCATCCACCGAATCTACCTGGAGCGAAGTTAGACTCTACGGCATGACCCTGTGTAGCATTAGGACTGGTATTAACAGGAGTCCACTCATCATCTACACCCTGTGAGCCGTAGTCGAGATACTGGATTTCGAAGAGGCTCTCGGCATTGTTCTCATAAGCAGAACCCTCACGGAAGTTGTCGCCATAGTTGGCCATCAGCTTGTAAGAGCCATACTTCTTGTTCATGATGTCCTTGAGTACAACGAGTGCATCGCTATACTTATGGCGCTGCATCAGAGTGCGGGCATAGTAGCCGGCAGCAGCACCGCAGGTAGCACGGCCCTTGGCCCACTCACCACCCTCATCACGTGATGGGAGGAGAGTCATTGCCTCTGAGAAGTCCTTCTCTACCTGATCGAGCACCTCATCATAAGTACTGTTCTTGCCATAGAGACCATCCAGAGTAGAATAGTTGGCATAATCAGTAATCAACGCAGGATTCTGGTAATATCCTGCCAATGTATAGTATGAATAACCGCGAAGGAAGAGAGCCTGTCCCTTGATGCGCTTCATGCTTTGGCTGAGCGAAGCATCATCACCTGTGGTACGTGAAAGGATGAAGTTACATACATTAATAGTATAGTAAGCTTCACGCCAAGGCCACATGGAGATTTCGTCAGTCACAGGGTCGTCCATGTCATCGAATGGCATGTACCATACCTGTGATGAGTTCCATACCTCATCGCCACGTGTCACATCGAGGGTATAACCCACACGTGCCGAAGAACCTTCCATACGAATATGGTTGTATGCTGCAATAACGCACTCTTCCAGATCATCAGCATTGAAACCGAAGGTACCGGTGGTCTGCTGATTAGGATTGGTAACATCCAACTTGTCCTCGCAAGATGTGGTAGCCATTGCACCGAGGCCAAGGAAGAGAGCTAATGATAATTTATATAGTTTCATATCAAATGTCCTTTTAAATAATGATTTTTATTCTTGTTAATTCTCATTATTAGAATGTGAAGTGGAGACCTGCCATAAATGTTCTAGCACTTGGGAAAGAGCAGAAGTTGTAACCTGGGGTAAAGGTACCGCCGGCATAGTCCACATTATATCCATGATAGCCTGTGAAGGTGTAGAGGTTCTGTGCTGATACATAGAGACGTACACCACTGACATATCCACCAAACCACTTGTCTGGGAAGTTGTAGCCCAACTCTACGTTGGCAATCTTCCAGTAAGCAGCATTCTGAATCTTGCGAGAGCTGAAGAGGTCGTTCCATGCCAAGGTTGCATTGTTGGCTGCATAGGTGCGTGGAACACTAGAGAGATAGGTAGAACCATCCTCTGACCAGCGGTTGGCATCCAGCATGCCTACTTCCTTGTTTCCATAGCCGTAGCAAGAGTTCAAGCTATTATAGATATCATCTGATACATGATAATTCAAAACTCCGTAGGTTGAGATGTTGAGGTCGAAGCCCTTATACTCCATGTGAGTGCTCAAACCGAAGTTTACCTTTGGAAGACCACTTCCCAATACGGTCTGGTCGTAAGCATCGATTACGCCATCAGGTTCTCCGTTAGGACCTGAAATATCCTTGTAGAGACAATCACCAACATTGGCTCCCTGCTGGGTTGCATGTCCATCAAGTTCATCCTGTGTACGGGCGATTCCCTCGTAAACCCAACCGTAGAACTGACCGATTTCCTGACCTACGTAAGTAGCGTATGCACCAGTGATGTAAGAGTCCTTACCAATACCCAGAGAAGTTACCTTGTTCTTCAAGGTACTTACATTGGCGCTGATATCATACTTGAAGGCGTGGTCGCGGTTGCGATAGGTTGCACTGAACTCGAAACCACTGTTCTCCATAGAGGCAGCGTTCATGGTTACAGAGGTGTTGGATACACCAGTCTGTGCTGGCACAGGAACAGAGTAAAGCAGGTCTTCTGACTTGTTCTTATACCACTCTGCAGTGAACTCCAAACGGTTGTTGAACATTGCCAGGTCGATACCCACGTTGGTAGTCTTCTTCTTCTCCCAGGCGATATCGTTGTTCACGAAGGTAGAAACGGCAGAACCGGTTACAGGACTGTTGCCGAAGCTGTAAGTCATGTTGTTACGGTTCATGGTAGCCATGTACTGGTACTCACCGATGTTCTCGTTACCGAGTTCACCGTAGCTGGCACGCACCTTGAACATATTAACGATGTCGCGGCTGATAGGGAAGAACTTCTCCTTATCGAAACGCCAACCTACAGATACAGAAGGGAAGGTTGCCCAACGGATGTTTTTGCTCAGACGAGAGCTACCGTCACGACGAACCACTGCTGAAAGCAAGTACTTCTCATCATAGTTGTAGTTCAAACGACCTACGTAAGAAGCCAGGCTATGCTTGAACTCGTATGACTCAGAGTAAGTGTTCTTGGCATTCTGAAGCTGGAGGAAGTATGGCTCAGTGAAATTGATACCCCAACCAGTCAGGAGGTTGGTATTCTCCTCTTCGTATGTCATACCGGCAAGCAGGTTGATGTTGTGCTTGCCAATCTTTCCATCGTATGTAATGGTATTCTCAACCAGGGCATCGCTGTAGTTGCGTGAACCCTTGGTAAGGCGCTCGTTCTCCTTGGCAAGATATACACGGTTGCTCTGAATCCAGGAAGGAATCCAAGTCTTATCCTTAGCCTCTGTCTTGCTGTAAGAGAGGTTTACATTATAGTGAAGACCATGATTCTTGCTCTTGATACCTACCATACCCAACAGGTCAACATCAGCAGAAGCGGTACCTACGAAGCGGTCAACCAAGGTGTTGCGCTGCAGGAGGTTATTAACCAGCAATGGGTTAGAAGCAGAGATATCACCATGTACGCTGTCATAGTAAACACCATAACCGTATGCATCGTAGCGATAACCGTTGGCAGCACCTACCTTGTCATCGAGAACCCATGTTGAGTTATCGTAAGCCTTGATGGTAGGCTGCATCAGAAGTGTACCACGGAGCACGTTGGTAACATCACCATACAGACCCTGGACATACTCTGAGGCATTGGAAAGACCCATGTTGTCCTGGTTAGAGTGAGAGTAAACCATGCTGGTACGGAACTTCACGAACTTGGTGTCCATGGTGTTGTTGACACGGGCTGTATAACGCTCGTAGTTAGGACCTGCACCTTCCAAGGTACCCTTCTGGTTATAGTAGTCGAGAGATACATTATAAGTACTGTGAGAGCTACCACCGCTGAGGGCTACGTTGTGGTTCTGGCGGATACCTGTCTTGAACACCTCGTCAAACCAATCAGTGTTGGTTGCATCCATGAAGTGGTACTTGCCATCCTCACCCATCTTGTAGCCACCAGGGATAGGAGTGTTGGAGTTGGTGCAAGCAGTACCAAGATACTGGCTATACTGGTCGGCGTTCATCACGTCATATACATCGCTAGGAATCTGGTCAACACCGAAGTAACCCGAGTAGTTCACCTTCAGAGGCTGGTCTTTCTTACCATTCTTGGTAGTGATGATAACGACACCATTGGCAGCACGAGAACCGTAGATGGCACCCGCAGAAGCATCCTTCAAAATCTGGATGGTCTCGATATCATTTGGAGAGAAATCACGGATAGTGGTACCCATTGGCACACCGTCGATGACATAGAGAGGAGCCGTGCTACCGAAGGAGCCGATACCACGGATACGTACGCTAGGGTCTGCACCTGGCTGACCGTCGGATGTAATCTGTACACCAGCCACCTTACCTTCAAGCATGGTAGAGATGTTGGAGTTAGATACCTTCTTCATCTCCTCAGCGTTCACGATAGAAACGGAACCGGTAAGGTCTGCCTTCTTCTGCGTACCATAACCTACTACAACCACCTGGTCGAGCAAGTTATCATTTGTAGAAAGTTGGATGGGTTCCAGGATGGCGCGTCCGCGTACAGCGATTTCACGCTCCTTGAAGCCCAAGTAGCTTACGATAAGAGTTGCGTTTGCCTTGACGCGGATCTGGAAGTTACCGTCTAAATCGGTAACTGCGCCGGTCTTGGCATCCTTTGTCTTGACTGTTGCACCGATCATAGGTTCACCCTGATCATCTACAACTTGTCCCTTTACTGTAATCACCTGATCTTGTGCTACAGCAGCCATCGCTGTCATTGGGGTAGCAAAAGAAGCACCACCGACAGCTCCCAGGCATAGCATCATAGAGAATAATTGTTTCCTCATTGCTTGTTATTTTTTAGGTTTATGATTTTGTTTATTCTTGCCAGTTTTTAAATCGATTGCTCGATATCAAACGTTGTTTTGTGGTGGCAAAAGTACAATTAATCACATAATAGCGGGTGGACAATCGAAATTTATAGGTGGACAAAACGCATAAAAGGTGGATTTATACTATATTTCCTCAGTTATCCACCCCTTGTGTACCCACACAGCATTTTTAACATATTCAAAAGAAAAAGTTACATAAAGAAACATCTGCCAAGTCTGATTTTGCCATGCAGACTTAGCAGATGTACTATTATTCATCAAAGTGAAGAAAAAAAGCTCTATTCCCTGAAGGAAGATGGAGAGGCTCCATACTGTTTGGTGAAGCAACGGGTGAAGTACTTCGGGTCGTTGAATCCCACACGATAGGCAATCTCGGTGATATTGCGATTGGCCACGTTCTCCATAATCAGTTTCTTGGCAATATCCAGGCGATAGTTACGGATAAACTGCGCCGTAGGCAATCCACACTCCGCATTGAGTTTCTTGCTCAAGATGCTCCGGTTCATTCCCATCGCATCGGCGAGTTCCTGAACGCCAAACTCGGAGTTATCATAGTTCTTCTCCATCACTTCCATGATGGAATCCATAAACGGTTTGGTGTGTTCAGCCACCTCCTTCTTATCCGCCTCGATGGTTTTCTGCTGACTTTCCTGATAGCGCTTCTGGTTTTCCAGAATCATCTGGATACGACTCTGAAGCTTGCCAGGCTCGTCACTATCCTTCAAGGCAGCCTCGATAGGACGGTATAAGGCTTCCACCTCACGCTCACGCATCTTATCCAACTTGCGGATATAGGCATACTGAGCCAAAGCGATGATGCCGATGACTATTATGGTAATGAACCACCAGCTCTTCCAGAAGTAAGGTATCACCTTCACGGCAATGGAGATGACCTGCTCGTTGCTGGAATCGATGGAAGGGATGTATTTCACCTCAAACTCATACTTGCCTGCCGGCAAAGTGGAATAGCGCACACTATGCTGTCCCGGTTGCAGCTGAACCCATTCGTTCTCATATCCCTTCATGCGATAGAGATACACGCCCTGGGTCTCGCTGCCATAGTTGAGTGCAGAGAAGTAGATGGTGAACGACTTATCGCTCTCATGGATGCTGATTCTCTTAGCGATAGAGATATCATCATCCAGATAATCGCTGCCTGCAAAGGTAGGCTGGTTATCTACCAGGAGTTCGGTAAAGCGCAATTTGCCTACCTCATGCACCGTAGGATTAGCTCCCATCACCGCCATCATGCCTCCATCCGTACCCAGGAATATCTCGCCCTTTGCATTGCGGATGGCTCCATTGAAATAGAACTGGGCACTGAGCAGACCATCATTCTTATAGAAACTGGTAAAGGTCTCCGTATCCGGATTGAAAACCGAAAGTCCATTGTCCGTAGCAATCCACAGCATGCCATGGTTGTCCTCCACGATACCCTTGACGGTATTGTTGGCCAATCCATTGCTGGTGGTGAATGATTTCACTTCCGCTTTTCCCTCCTTATTATATTGGTAGCAGTATAAGCCATAGCCATTGCTGCCCAGCCAGATCTTACCATCCTTAGCCTGGCAGAAGGAGATAATCTTATCTATCACCCCACTCTCAGGATGATCAAGCTTATAAGGATGATACTGCACGTCAAAGGCATCCTTGCCATGGCGGGATTTCAGGTTCACCTCTACCATACCCTGCACACAACCCATCAGAAGCTTGCCATTTCGGGTAATGAGACTTCCGATGCAGCCACGCACATTGAGGCATCCCTCAAATGGCTCGATAATCTGCTGCCGCTTCATGTCGTAGAAGAAGAGACCGTCGTTGGTACCCAGCCACATGCCATCATTGATAGGGTCGTAAGCCATGGCACCGGCAAACAGGAGCAGACGCTGAAATCTTCCATCCACCACAAGAGGAGTAATCTTGCCCGGCTGCTTAAGGTTCATCACGGCAAAGCCCGTACCCCAGGTTCCTATCCAGAGGTTGCCACGGTTGTCGGCGGCAAGAGTAGACACGCTGTTATGAGGCAAACCGGAATTGGTAACGGTATAATGAGTAAAGCTCTTGCCACCAGGAGCCAGAGAGTTGAGTCCACCTTCCACGGTTCCTACCCACAGCGTACCATCGGGTGCCGCATACATGGCATTGACGGCATTGGGAGAAAGACTTCCTGGATCCGCCGCATCATGGCGATAGAATTCGAGCAGCAACTGGCGGGGAGCCAACTTGGTGACACCACCCGTCTCCGTGCCCACCCATATCTGTCCGTTCTTGGCAAAGAGACTGTTCACGAAGTTACTGCTCAATGGATTAACTGCAGAAGAACTGTTCCAATGCTCAATCTCGCCAGTCTTGTCATTGATGATGTCCACGCCACAGAGCGTACCCACCAGGAGTTTATCATCCGGAGTGACAGCAAGACTCGTCACCACTTCGTGCTGGAGCGAATGGTCGGTAGCCGAGCAATGATATTGCTGCTTGGCGCTATTGAAGAGACCACGGTTGGTGGCAATCCAGATTTTACCATGATAAGAGATGATTGCACCGGCATAGCGTCCATCGAGCGGTAGGAACATAGAGGAGATATCCCTGGCAACCAACTTATTGTTCTTTACCGAGAACTCGCTCACCACACCATTGTTGCACAACACCACCGTTCCCCGGCGATATACATCGCTAAGTCCCAGGTCGGGCGCATTGAAAGGATAGGCAACAGACAAGACGCTGTTCACCTCGCCCTTTTCATTAAAGCCGAAACGGGTAAGGAGATTGATGGAAACCATCCAGACATTACCCTTGGCATCGCAATACATTCGGGTGCAAAGATTCTTCAATGCCTTCTTGAGCTGCACCTCCACCTTCTCGTTCTCACAAGGAGGAACGATAGGTTGCATCGTATTGAGGTCGAGCACCTGCGGACCTTCCTCGAAGGCAATCCAGAGACGACGGAAATGGTCTTCGTATACATTGCGACAACTGTTGCTTCGCAAACTGATGCCATTGGAACCCAATCCGAAGTTCACGAAGTTGAAACCATCGTAACGCACCAGACCACCACCATGGGTACTGATCCACACAAAGCCGTAAGAATCCTGAAAGATATCATCGGCAAAATTATTAGGCATTCCTGCTGCCATGTTAAGGTAGCTTACATTAAAACGACTAGGCAAACCACCTTGGGCAAAACTGCCCAAAGCTATGAAGAATGCTGCTATGATGGTAAAAATGTATCTAATCATTTGTCTATATAGGTTATGCGTGCAAAAGTACAAAGAATAATTGAAACGAAAGAATGTTTAGGAGAAAAAAATACCTATCGGTGTAAATTTACACCAATAGGTATGAAATGATTGAATATTTTAGAATTCGAGTATCATCGCCTGACGTGGACGGAGTTTGATGTTCTTGTTGACCAAAACGGTACGTCCGGTGGTTACGTCGACGGCCTTCTCTGCATTGCCGATGATTTCCGCATAGCGGGAAACATTCAGTTCGTTGGCTTCCTTCTTGCCGTTGATGATGGTCATCACGTTCTTTCCCTTGTACTGGCGGGCGATGACATACACACCCTTCTGCGGACAGAACTGGGTCTGCTTGCCCTTAGTGATGACCTCGTTGCCCTGACGCCAATGCAATAATCGGCTAAGCCAGTCAAACATCTGGTTTTCAGCCTGTGTTCTTCCCTCGGCAGTAAAGGCATTGTGCTTGTCACCTGCCCAACCTCCAGGGAAGTCCTTGCGCACATTGCCATCGGTTACGCTCTTGGTACCATTCATCAGCACCTCGGTTCCGTAATAGAGCTGTGGGGTGCGGTTGACGGTGAGGAGAAGTGCCAGTGCCTGCTTCAATGCCAGGG
>ENA-UEQM01000398-UEQM01000398.1-human-gut-metagenome-genome-assembly--contig:-NODE-398-length-28097-cov-11.863990_pt1 | contig 28097 bp, 26 predicted proteins | sample MGYA00242948_ERZ507948 | MGnify/ENA primary metagenome ERZ507948 (study PRJEB26167, sample SAMN06115440) | human gut metagenome | host: Homo sapiens | place: China:Hubei | collected 2015-07-28... | reverse complement strand
AGTATTCGGCGCCGGCACCTTGCCGGTCGGGTTCCAAGGGCGAAGCGCCTTGGTCGCTCCGAAAGGAGCGAAATCCCCATTCAGGAAACTTGCACACGGCGTATTTTCGCCCTTTACCACTTGCATATTGCCATACTCTGAGGTATAATAGCATTGAGGGGTCATTGGGGGCTGTTCAAACGATCATCGGGAGGTGGGTCATGAACGAAATTTCCGGCGAAAAGCAATCCGGAGAACCGGATTCCAATTCCTGTAAAACCAGCTTGCGTCTTCCGCACCGGGCTTCTTCCGCCCCGCCTCCGGCGGGAGAGTCTTCCACTTTTTTCTCACGCGACCTGACCGCTTCCGAAATCGGCAGGCTGCTGTGGAGCGGCAACCCGCTTTATCTGGTCAGTGCGGCGCTGGCGCTCTACGCCTCGACCATCCTTTTCGACACGCAGAACATCTGGATGGAAACGGGAGTTCCGGTCGCGATCCGGGAGCGCCTGAAACCATGAAACCGCACGATTTCCAGAAGTACCTGCGCAAAAACCCGGCTCCGCAATTGAACCATACCGGCTTCACCCGGTTTGTGGTGATTCCGGTCTGCGATGAAAACGGTTACATCGATGCGACCCTCGCCGGCCTTGCGGCGGCTCCCGGCATCGAACGGACGCTGGTGGTGCTGGTCATAAACCACCCGGCGAATGCCTCGCCGGAGCGCAAGGCGGCCAATGCCGGACTCACCGCCCGGCTGGAGCACGGAGCGTCTCCGCTGCCGTATCTGGCGTACTTCACCGCCTTCGACCTCGAAGGAGGCGTCGGGCGCGCCCGCAAGCTCGGCATGGACGCCTGCCTCGCCACGCTGACCCCGGAGAATGTGGAACAGGCGCTTTTCTGGTCGCTCGATGCGGATTCCCCGGTCGAACCGGAGTACTTCACCGCGACCGAGGCGGAGTTCGATCGGCATCCCGAATACGCCGCGCTGTCGATCCGTGTCCGCCACCAGCCGGGAGAGACGCCGGAGCTGGAGCGGGCGATCCGCGAATACGAACGCTATCTTGACAACTACGTCGAACGGCTGCGGCAGGCAGGTTCGCCGTATGCGTTCCAGACCATTGGTTCGGCCTTCGCGGTGCAGGCCACCGCCTATCTGCGCGCCGGCGGGATGCGCGTGCGCGAAGGGGGCGAGGATTTCTATTTCCTGCAGGCAGTCGCCAAGACCGGAAAGGTCGGAACTCTCGGCCGGGCGCTGGTCCATCCGTCGCCCCGGCCGTCGGACCGGGTTCCCTTCGGTACCGGTCCGTCGGTGCGCAAGCTGCTCGAAGGCGGCGCGGTGCCGGAAATCCCGGACGCCCCCTTTGACGGTCTCAAAACCCTGCTCGCCGCCGCCGCCCGCCCCGGAGCACTGGAAGAACCGGCAAAATTCCTCGCCGGCCTTCCCGCCCCCATCCGGCAGTTTCTGACGCAGAACAAATTCGCCGCCAACTGGCCGCAGGTACTGGCAAACACTCCCGCCACCGGTGAAGCGCGTCTCGCCGCGTTTCACCAGTGGTTCGACGGACTCAAAACCCTGCGGCTGCTGCACTCACTTTCCGATAATCGATAAACCTCCGCAGTACAAGCCGGGATTTCGTTCCGTAGGAGTGAAATCCCGGGGGCTTTTCCGTAAAAATTCGCATTTCGGGGAATACGGTGTTATATTGTAAGGAAATCTTTAAGGAGAAGGCTTTATGAATACAGTTCGTCCGCCGCGCCCGTCCTGGGACCAATATTTCATGGATATCGCCCATGTCGCCGCCACCCGCAGCAATTGCAGCCGCCGCCAGGTTGCGGCGGTGCTGGTCCGCGACTGCCGCATCATTTCGACCGGATACAACGGCACGCCGCGCGGAGTGCGCAACTGCTCCGACGGCGGCTGCCCCCGGTGCAACTCCGACGCCCCCTCCGGGACCAATCTGCACCAGTGCGTATGCAGCCATGCGGAAGAGAACGCGATCGTGCAGGCCGCCTATCACGGGATCGCGGTGAAGGGGGCGACGCTTTACACCACGTTCAGTCCTTGTCTGCTGTGCGCGAAGATGATCATCAACGCCGGAATCGTCGAGGTGGTCTATCACCAGCACTATTCGATCGACGATGTCTCGATGGGGCTGCTGCATGAGGCGGGGGTGATCGTGCGCCCGCTGGAAAAGGAGATGAAACATGAATAAGAATCCGGCCGGCTGCATTATGACGCTGGAAGCGGCGGTCCGGTGGCGGGAGCAGCTGAAGCGGGACGGGAAAACGCTGGTCGTCACCAACGGCTGCTTCGATATTCTGCACCGCGGCCACGCCGAATACATGTATGAGGCGCGGGAATTGGGGGACGCACTGCTGGTGCTGATCAACTCCGATGCGTCGGTGCGGTCGCTGAAGGGGCCGTCGCGGCCGATCATCGATCAATACAACCGCGCCTATATGCTGGCGGCGCTCGCGTCGGTGGATGCGGTGGTGGTTTTCGACGGCAGCCGCTGCGACCGGGAGCTGGCGGCGCTCGCCGCCGACCGTTATGTGAAGGGCGGCGACTACACGCTCGACAAACTTGACCCGACGGAACGGGCCGCGCTGGAAAGCGCCGGAACCGAGGTCTGCTTCAAGCCCTTCATCCCCGGATTTTCCACCACGACGATCGTGGAGCGAATCCGAGCTTCCGAGACGAAGTGACGGGTTTTATTCGTTCCCGGGCGCGCTCCGGGGAATTTCGCCCAGCAACTTCCGCAGTTTCAACAGCCGCTTGGCGCGCCTGGAGTCGGAGACGCCCAGCAGCAGAAGTCGGATGTCGGTGTTTCCGTAACGGGTGAGACGGGCGAATTCCTGCTCCTGCCGGAAAAGGAGGCGGGTCTTTTTCAGCTCCCATTTTCTTTGCATATATTCCAGTTTCAGGCGGACTTTCTGGCGGCGGAGGTCGTGGCGGAAGTAGTTCCGCAGAATCCGGATGTCGGCATCGGTGCGGTGCAGATGGGTCAGAAGCTCTTCGGAGGAGGGATTGCGCTGCAGGATGCTCTGGGCTTTCCGAATCCGGTCGGATTCATCGAGGTTTTGTTGAATCCGCGCTCTGAGTTTCTCCATCTCGGGCGATGGACTTTGTGGAACCGGAGTATCTGAGGATTGCTGCGGCTCTTGCGGTGTTTTCCTGCGGGTCAGCCATTCCAACATGTTTGTCCTTTCCGCGTACAAAAAGAGGTACGCCGTCTTTTATGTGGCACCGTAGGCACTTGCAAGCCCGCTCGCAAACACAAAAGAGTGGCGTACCAAAGCACGCCACATTCCTTTATAATGTGGTAACAATCTTAAATTGTCAAAAAAACGGATTACCTGGTTCTTATATTCAGCTCCTGCAAAATTGATACTCGCTGTTAATCTAACCGCTCAACAATAAAAATCAAGCCGGTGCGATATATTTGTTGCCGTTGCCAAGGCCGGTTTGCCATTTTTGCGGCGTACAACTGAACTGCAACCACACGTTCAAGCCCAAATACAGGAGCGGCCATGCGCTTTTCGCCGGGACCTGCCCCCCGGAACTTGAAACTCGGACAATTTGCATTATATTGCTTGAGAAGCATTCGTGCAACAACTGCAAGGAGATGTGACAATGTGCCAGCTCGACCGATTACAATTGCTGAAAGCGGAAATCCGCCGGATTGCACATCGGCATCATATTTCCCGCATATTCGTATTCGGCTCGTGCGCCCGCAGAGAAGAAACGCCGGAAAGCGATATTGATTTTCTCGCGGAATTCAATGACAATGCGTCCTTATTCGATCAGATCGGAATGCAGCAGGCGCTTTCCGACATGCTGAAATGCAAAGTTGATGTGATCCCATCCACTTCTCTGAGTGATCCTGACTTCGGGGCGGGCGTTCAAAAAGACATGGTGGCCCTATGACAAGCGACCGCCAGCGAATCAGCCATATGCTGAAAGCAATTGAAAAAATCTTCGGGGCTACGGATTGTACCCGTGAAGATTTCATGGCTTCCCCGCTGCGGCAGGATGCGGTCGCATACAACTTTCTGATCCTCGGAGAAGCGGCAGGCCGCATTGTCCCCGGAAATATATCAAGCGCACCCGGAAGTGCCGTGGAAGCTCGTGACCGGCATGCGGAATGTCCTGATCCACGATTATGTTCAGACCAATTACCAACTGGTATGGACTTCGGCCCAACGGGACCTGCCGGTCCTGTACGAACAACTGCAGAAAATCCGATCCGCCGAATGAGAGTCCTTCGGAAAATCTTTGCGGTATCGGCCGGATTCTGATCGCCTGCTGACTGCCGGGCGGTTGTTCGAGAGGGTGAATATTGCGGACATCACCGGCCATCACATTATTCAACTCCTGCTCGGAGCTGGTTCCGCCACACCTCGTCCGGCACCTTGCCGGTCGGGGGACCGGGAGGCGAAACGCCCCCCGGCCGCCGGAGGCATTATTTGACGAAGTAGACCGGCAGCGGCGGGAAGCCGTTGAATTCGACGGAGCAATAGCTGGAGGTGTAAGCTCCGGTGCTGAGCCAGTAGATCCGGTCGCCCGGTTTGATGTAAGCCGGAACCGGATTGCGGAAGTATTCGTACATGATGTCCTGACTGTCGCAGGTTGGCCCGGCGATGATGAAGTCCTCGCACGGTTCACCGCGGGCTTCGCAGTAGAGCGGATACTTGATGCTTTCGTCCCAGGTTTCGATCAGGCCGTTGAACTTGCCGGTGTCGAGGTAGAGCCATTTGTCGACGCCCATGCTGGACTTCTGGCTGATCAGCACGACCTCGGAGACGAGAATGCCGCATTCGCCGACGAGGGAACGGCCGGGTTCGAGGATGATTTCGGGGAAGTCGTCGCCGAAATCCTCTTCGAGGTAACGGGTGATCTCCTCCGAATAGACATTCATCTCATTGGTTTTGGAGATGTAATTGGCCGGGAAGCCGCCGCCCATGTTGATCATCGAGAGCTTCAGTCCTTCGCCTTCGAGGTAGTCGAAGATATAACGTACCTTCGCGATTGCGGAGTCCCACGCACCGATGTCGCGCTGCTGGGAGCCGACATGGAAGCTGATGCCCCACGGCTGAAGCCCCAGCTCACGGGCCAGCAGGACGAGGTCTATGGCCATATCGGGGTGGCAGCCGAATTTGCGCGAAAGCGGCCAGTCGGCGGTTTCGCTGCCTTCGGTCAGGATGCGGCAGAACACGCGCGCGCCGGGAGCCTCTTTGGCGATGTTGCGCAAGTCGGCTTCGCTGTCGGTGGCGAAAAGACGGACGCCCTTTTCGTAGAAGTAGCGGATGTCGGCGGGCTTTTTGATGGTGTTGCCGTAACTGACGCGCTCCGGCTCGATGCCGAGCGAAAGCACCCGGTCCAGTTCATAGCGCGAAGCGATGTCGAAACACGAGCCGAGATCGCGGAGCAGTTCCAGAACTTCAGTCGCCGGATTCGCCTTGACGGCGTAATAAATCCTGGAAAAGGGAAAATGCTGAAGCAGCTCTTCATATTTCATTTTCACGATGTTGAGGTTGACCACCAGAAACGGGGTGGGGTGGCGATCGGCTTCCTGCTTCATCAGCTGCCAATCCTGCTTCGCGTAATAGTCCAGAACGTCAATCCGCATTGTTTTTTTCGACCTTTCGTACACTCGAACGTTCTTGTTTCTCAATGACCGGAGCCTTCCGTTTATTTCGGAACGCGGATTCCCGGTGCGGCTGCAAAGCCCGGCGGACCATGCCGGCTTTTTTGACAACGCCTAAGGTAATTCCTTATTGCGGTAATGCAAACGGCAAAACGGAAAAAAAGGCTTTTTTTCCGTTTTGCCGGAAGAAGCCGCCGGAATGGCGGCTTCTGGAATCAATTATGAAAACTGTCGCCGTAGGGATTGATTTCCCAACTGGCCGGCGTGTTGTGCGGAATGCTGCTGTAACCGCGGCGCTCCGCCTCCGTGCAGCCGGAGAGCAGCGCCAGAATGCAAAAGACCGCCGCAAGGAAAGCGGCGGTCCCGATTGTCCGAACCGTTCCGGTCATTTGGAGCCGAACATGGTTTGAAACAGGCTGTATTCGTTCATTTCCAGCGACTGGAAAACCACGGTGGCTCCCAGCGCCAGAACGGTCAGTATGATCATGACGGTGAAAAATTTCGAGTTGAACACGTTGAGTTCTCCTGAACGTTCTCTTTACTTCTGCTCTTCGGCCTTCGGTTCTTCGGCTTTCGGCTCTTCTTCGTAGTAGACGAAGTCGCCGACCTGCACGCTCTTGCCGTCCTTGGGCAGATTGGCCAGCAGGCAGTCGTCGGCCACATCGGTGACGGTGACGCGGGCGATGAATTCGGAACCCTTCTTGTCAAGCTCGCCGCGGGTAATCACCAGCTGGAGTCCGGGAGCGATGCCGGGATCGACTTCCGCGACCTTGTTGCCGATCTGCTGCGGCACCACGCTGTTCTTGCCGAGGTTGATGCAGACATAGCCGTAACGGTCGTTGACTTCAAGCACCTTGCCCTGAATTGCCTTGCGCGCTTCCACGGAACCGGCCTTCCACGGAGCCGGGATGGTATCCTTCATATCGATGCCGAGCGCCCGCTTGAGTTCGTTCAACTGGCCGTCTTTGGTGCCGACGGTCTTGTTCAGCATCGCGATCTTGTTGTCGCGCTCGTTGATCTGACGCTGCAGGTTCTGGATATTCTGCTTGGCCTTGTCGACTTCGCTGACCATTCCCTGATACTTGCCCTTGAGGTCGCGAACGGCCTGAAGGGTCTTGTTCAGCGAATTGTTGTAATTTTTGTCGTCGAAGTTGGGGGCGCCGGCGCCGGTCTGGCTGTTGATGTCGCGGATCTTGGCTTCATAAGCGTTACGGCGGCTCTTGATCTGGTTGAGCGCATCGGTAAGCTGCTTCATCGCATTGGTATCGCCGTCTTTGAGAGCCCTGGCGTTGAGGTTGACATTGAGGGTGTTGCGCACGAGATTCACGAACTGGTCGATCGTCCTGTTGCGTTTTGTAATCGCGTCGTTGACCCCCTTCATCACATCCAGCTTGCCGGCGGCATAGGTGTCGAGCCCGGTCAGCCCCTGCTTGTTGATGTTCCGGAGTTCGGCGGAGGAAGAGACCCGCAGCAGCGCATCGGCGAGCTCGTCGCGCTGGATGGTCAGGTCCTTGACCAATTTGGTGATCTTCCGCAGGTTTTCATCGAGGGTCGCGTAATTGGTATGGCCGAGAGCTTCCGGAGTCAGTTCCTTGGCGACTTTGGTCCCGCTGTTGCGATCGATTTCGACAGCAGCCTGATTGATGGCGGTCGCCATCTTGTCCCAGCCGCCGACCAGCTGCCCGCGCTTCTCAAAGAGAAAATAGGAAAAAACTGCGCTGGCTGCGGCCAGGAGAAGAATCAGGACGCTCAAAATTACGTTAACAACTTTCATCGGGGCTCTCCAACTGATTTTTTGTTGACTTATACCGTTTATTGATCAAAAAAAATAAATTCAATGCGCTGTTGCGCTAAAACTGTAGCACCACAAAAATATATTGTCAAATGACATTGAGGTGAGTTTTCGCAAATAAGTTGATTTTTTTTGCCGAAAAGGGATTTTCCGGCGCTTCGCGCTATAAAACGAATTTGACGCCTTCGACCGCAGCCAGGTCGGCGGCGAGCGCCTCCATCATTTCCCGGGAAATCAGGGTGGCGGGAGCTTTGAAGGTCTGATAGCGTCCGCTGCTGGAATTCAGGCCGTTGTGCAGAAGCGGCGGCTGTTCGTATTTTTCCAGCACCGCGGCCAGAGCGGGGCGGGCGGCTTCGGCTTTTGCGGTTTCCACGATCACACGGAATTCCCAGTCGACGGGGAAACGGAGCTCTTGCTTCTGGGGATCAATCTGTTTTGCCATGATTTGAAATACTTTCAATACTGAATTTGAAAAACCGGCTCCGGGAAAAACGGAGCCGGTTGAAGCCTGAATCCTTTATTTGCCGCGCTCCTGCCAGTAGGGAGAGATTTCCCGGAGCTGGGCGATGATCGGCGGCAGCGCCTCGATCACCTTGTCGATCTCCGCGGCGGTGTTGAAGCGCGACAGGCTGAACCGGATCGTGCCGTGCGCGGCAGTATAGGGCAGCCCCATCGCCCGCAGCACGTGCGAAGGCTCCAGGCTTCCCGTGGTACAGGCTGAACCGCTCGACGCGCAGATGTTCAGCCGGTCGAGCAGCATCAGGATCGATTCGCCCTCGATATATTCGAAGCTGATCGAAGCGGTGTTCGGCAGGCGGTTCTCGATATCGCCGTTGATCCGCACATTCGGAATGCGTTCCAGCACTCCCTTCTCCAGCCGGTCGCGCAGCTCCGCGAGCTGGAGGCGTTCGACAGGCAGGTAAGTCTGCGCGAGTTCGCACGCCTTGCCGAGTCCGATGATCGAAGTGACATTTTCGGTTCCCGCCCGGCGGGAGCGCTCCTGGTGTCCGCCGAAGATCAGCGGCCGGAAGCGGAGGCCGCGCCGCACGAACAGCGCGCCGACTCCCTTCGGAGCATGTAATTTATGGCCGGAGATGCTCAGGAAATCGATGCCGAGCCCGTCCACGTCGATCTGCACCTTGCCCGCCGCCTGCACCGCATCGGTGTGGAACAACGCGCCCTTTTCATGGGCGAGGCCGACCAGTTCGGCGACCGGGAAGATCGTGCCGGTTTCGTTGTTGGCCCACATCACGGTCACGATCGCGGTGTTTTCATCGACCTCTTTCTTCATGAACTCCATGTCGAGCCGGCCGCGGCCGTCGACCGGCGCGTAGGCGACCTCGTAATCGCGCCGGGAAAGCTCCTTGCAGTACGCGAGGATGCCGGGATGCTCGACGCAGGTGGTCACGATCTTTTTGCGTTCCGGCTTCGCGTTCAGCGCGGCGTTGATCGCGGCATTGTCGCCCTCGGTCCCGCAACTGGTGAAGATGATTTCGGTCGCGATGCCGTCCTTGTCCCGGAACGAGGCTCCGAGCAGGTCCGCGACCCGGCAGCGCGCCTTCTCGATATCGGCCGCGACGCTGCCGCCGAAGCGGTGGATGCTGGAAGGATTGCCGTACCGTTCGCAGAAGAACGGCTGCATGGCGACGAAGACCTCCGCGTCGACGCGGGTGGTCGCATTATTATCCAGATAGATCACGTTATCCATAAGTGTTCACACTTTCCGTAAAAAATGGTTCATCCTATAAATAGACCATCTTTTTCCGAAAAGTCAACCGTTCCCGTATTGATAAATCGCCGGAATCCGGTAGATTAATACGATGTTGACAAACCGGCTTCCTTACAGGAACATTTCGGTTTCAATCAGGGAGTTTGGCGAATGAGCATCTATCTGGATCAGGCGGCGGCGGCGTATCCCGACCGCGAAGTATTGGATTTTTACCGTGCGGAGCTGGAACATTCCGGCGCAAATCAGGAAGCGGCACACCGGCTTGGCTATGAGCTGCGCCGCCGTCTTGACGCGGCCGCGCGCGAGCTTTCACAGGCCCTTGCGGACCGCGACGACTGCACGGTGATCTGGGGGACGAGCGGCACCGAAATCTTCAACCTGCTGGCCGACTCTCCGGCTGCAGCCGGGAAACGGGTGCTGACCAGCCGCCTCGAACACCCGGCGCTGCTCGCGGCGCTCCGGCGCAGCGCCGCCGAAGTGAAGTTCGCCCCGTGCGGAAAGGACGGGCGGCTGCTGCCGCCGGAGGATTCCGGCGCGGAGCTTGCGGCGTTCCATCAGGTGCAGAGCGAACTGGGCGTCCGGCAGGAACTCCGGCCGCTGCCGGGCGTGCCGCTTTTCGTCGATGCGATTCAGGCGGCGGGCAAACTGCCGCTGCCGCCGGAGTTCGATCTGGCGGCAGTTTCCGGGCATAAGTTCGGCGCTCCCGGCGGCGCGGCGCTGCTCGCACATCCCCGGTTTGCCGGGAAGGCGAAACTGGCGGAGTTCGCGCACCGCTACCGCCACGTCGAATACCGCTGCGGCCGCCCGGAACCGGCGCTGCTGCTGACGCTGGCTTTTGCCGCAACCCGGCGCCGGGCGGCGCGCGAAGCGACCCTGCGGCGGATTTCGGAGCTGAATGCGGCAGCGCGGGAATTATTGGCCGGGCTGCCGCTGCCGGGCGGCGCGCGGAGTTTCTGCACGGTTCCGGCGGAAGCGGCGTCGCCGTTCATCCTGCACCTGACGCTGCCCGGCGTGCAGTCGGGAGTCGTGGTCCGGATGCTGTCGGAGGAAGATGTGATGGTTGCCGCCGGGAGCGCCTGCGCCTCCGAAACCCGGACGCCGTCGGCGGCGCTGACCGCGCTCGGCTTCAGCCGGGAACTGGCGTATTCGGGGCTGCGGATCAGTTTCGGTTTCGACACCTCGCCGGAGGATGTGAAAAAAATGGCCGAAGCCCTGAAAAGGGTGTTGAAAAATTACTGACGGGGCGCTATGTTACTCTCTTAATAGTATTGAAATATTGGAACCGAATGGCGGCGGCTGTACCGGCCATTCCCGAAACGGATCAAGGAATTGAAATCATGCTGAAAGAACTCTGTGTTGCCGCGCTGGTGCTCGCCGGCGCCGCTCCGGCTGTGATATTCGCCGATACTCCCCGGCAGATCGAGGTGGTTAAAAATACCCGGGACAACCCGACTCTCTATTTCAGCGGAGTGAAAAACGACCTCGGCGTCGGGCAGGAGGTCAACAATTTTCTGCGCGCCTGCGGCTGGTTCGACGTGGTGCCGGACCCGAAGGCGCAGTTCCAGCTGGCCGGTTCCCGCGACGGCGACCGCATCCGTTTCGACCTGACCCAGGGGGGAGCGCCGGTCGGAAGCTGGCAGGCCGGAGCCGCCGGCAGCGACCGCGCCATCGCCAAAAACGTGGTCAACGCGATTATCGAAAAGACCTTCAAAGACCTGAAAGTAAAAGGATTCTGCGCCTCCAGGATCGCGTTCTGCGCACAGACGGCTCCCGGCGTGCGCAATATCTATGTCTGCGACATCGACGGCGGCAATGTCGAACAGATCACCCGCTTCAACACGCTCTGCGTGGAGCCGTGCTGGTTCCCGGACGGGCGCTCGATCGGCTACTCCAAATACGGGCGCACCGGCATCGACGTGGTGCAGACCACTCTCAACCCGCGCCGCAGCCGGGTGCTCTCCGCTTTCCGCGGCATCAACGCGGGCGCGGCGATCAGCCCGGACGGGCGGCAGCTGGCGGTGATCCTGAGTCCCGATCACCAGGTCGACCTCTATGTGATGCCGGTCGGCTCCACCCGCCTGACCCGGCTGACCCGCAATATCGCGGTGGAAGCGTCGCCGTGCTGGAGCCCGGACGGCAGCCAGCTCGCCTACGTCAGCGACGAGACCGGTTCGCCCCGCATCTACACCGTGACCGTGCACGACGGTTCGGGGCGGAAGCGGCTGCCGGTGATTCCGGGAGGACGCGACGCGGTGACGCCGGACTGGTCGAAAGACGGCAAAATCGTCTACGCCACCAAAGTCAACGGCAACTACACCATCGCCGTCTACGATACCAAAACCGGCGAAAACAAACGCGCGACCGAGGCCCCCGGCAACTGGGAGTCTCCCGCCTGGGCGGCGGACAACCGGCAGGTGGTCTGCAAGCGCGCCGACGGCAGCGGCAAGTCCGCCCTCTATGTGGTCGATACCTGGACCGGGAAAACCCGGCTGCTGGTGGCCACCCCCTATAACCTTTCGATGCCGGTCTGGTCTCCCTGCGAGGAAAACTAGGTCCGGCCCACCGGAGAACTGTTCAATTGAGTACGCTTTCTGTACGGGAATATCTCGATTCCCTGACCATGTTCGGGATCAAGCCGGGGCTTGAAGCCACCGTCGAACTGATGAACCGCGCGGGCAATCCCGACCGCGACCTGAAATTCATCCACCTGGCCGGCACCAACGGCAAGGGATCGACCGGCGCGATGCTGGAATGCGCGCTGCGGTCGGCCGGATTCACCACCGGCTTTTACTCGTCGCCGCACCTGATCGACATCCGGGAACGGTTCCGGGTGAACGGGCGGGCGGTGCCGCAGGGGGATTTCGACGCCTACGCGGCCGAGCTGGCCGAGGCGGCGCGCCGGAATACCGGGAGGGATTTCCGCTTTACCTACTTCGAGTTCACCACTGTGCTGGCTGCGCTGATTTTCGCGCGCGCCGGAGTCGATGTGGTGATCTGGGAGACCGGCATGGGCGGCCGCCTCGATTCGACCAATGTGGTCAATCCGATCGCGACCGTGATCACCAATATCGCACTGGACCATCAGGCTTACCTCGGCGACACCATCGACAAAATCGCATGGGAAAAAGCCGGGATCATCAAGCCGGCGGTGCCGCTTTTCTACGGCGTGATGCCGGAGGAGGCGCGGCAGGTGCTGCTCGACCGCGCCCGGCAGCTCGGCGCGGCGCCGACCGGCCCCGGCCCGGAAACCGCGGGACGGCTCCACTATAAAACGGCGAATGGGATGACTGTGCAGGAGTTCGAATACGAGGGGCGCCGGGTCCGGCTGCCGCTGTTGGGCGCCATGCAGCGCCGGAATTTCCGCGTGGTCTATCCGGTGTTGAAATTCATGCAGTCCAGATACGGGCTCGACCTCGACCGGGCGCTGGACGGACTGGCGAATGTCCGCTGGCCGGCGCGGTGCCAGCAGCTCAACGAACGGCTGTTCGTGGACGGCGGGCATAACCCGGACGGACTGGCCGCACTGTGCGAAGCGTTGCAGGAGGCGGCTCCCGGCGAGAAGTTCCGTATTGTTTTCGCCGGATTCCGCGACAAGGATGTGGCGGGCAGCCTGAAGCTGATCGCCCCCGTCGCGGCGGAATTCGTCTTCGTGCCGCTGCATGAGGCGGACCGGCCATGCTACTCCGGCGAAGAGCTGTGCAAGCTGGCCGCGGAGTGCTGTTCCGTCCCCAGCCGCGCGGCGGAGAACGCGCTTCTGGCGGTCAACGATGCGCTGGCCGATTCGAAGTGCCGGGTGCTGGTGGCCGGTTCGCTCTATCTGGCCGGCGAAGTGCTCAGCGGCATGGCCGACCGGCGCGACGTGCTGGACCTCGCTTGATTTCATCATCTTAATTTAAGGTTTTATAATGGCAGACAGTTCTGTAATTTCCGTAAACGGGATCGGGGTTTCGCAGCCGGAGGCAACGGCGGTATTTTTTCCGATGCGGGACCCGGTGGTGTTCCCGTTCGGATTGACGCCGCTGCTGGTGGACGGTGAGGACAAACTTGCGATTCTGCGCCGGGCGATGGCTTCCGACCGGCTGCTCGCGATCTTCCCGGAGATGCCCGACGACGAGGAACTCGGCACGCTTCCGGTCAAGGTTTCATTGAAGATCTTCACTTACGCCGAAAAACGCCGCTCCATGGTCGGCGTGCTGGCGCGCGTGGTCAAGGAGCTGAAGTTCCCGGACGGTTCGGTCCGGATTGTGGTGCGCGGCGTGAAACGCATCTCCTTTTCCAAGTTGGAGCTGGCCGACAGCGTGCCGATCGCCCGCTTCCGGGGGATTCCGGAAAACCGCGAGGAGAATGAGAACGAGGAGGTGATCGCCCGCCAGAAATCCGTGCTGATGCTCTTTCAGGAGCTGGCCGGCATGATGCCGGGACTGCCGGATGAATTGCAGGTCGCGGTGCTGAACGCCGGTTCCCCGGCGCGCATGGCCGATATGATCGCCGATTCGATGAGTTTCAGCTATCCGGAAAAGCTGCTGCTGCTGGTGCTCTCCGAGGTGCGGGCGCGGCAGGAGTTCCTGGCCATCCTGCTGAACCGCGAGCTCGAAGTGATGAAGCTCAGCATGAAGATCCAGAGCGAGGTTTCGCAGGCGATGAGCCAGCAGCAGCGCGAATTCTATCTGCGCGAGCAGCTCCGCACCATTCAGGAGGAGCTGGGCGAGGACAGCCGCAACCCCGATATCATCGAGCTGGAAAAGCGGATCGGTGAAACCGAGCTGCCGGACAAGGTTTCGGAGGTGGTCGCCAAGGAGATGGCGCGCCTCGAAGTGATTCCGCAGGCTGCTCCCGAATATCACATCAGCTACACCTATATCACCTGGCTGCTCGATGTGCCGTGGCTGAAGTTCACCGAGGACCGGCTCGACTGTCTGGAGGCGGCCAAGGTGCTCGACGCCGACCATTACGGGCTGGAGGATGTGAAAGAACGGATTCTGGAATTCCTGGCGGTGCTCCAGTTGCGCAAAAACGATGACCGCAAAGCGCCGATCCTCTGCCTGGTCGGTCCTCCGGGCGTCGGCAAGACCTCGCTCGGCCAGTCGATCGCGCGGGCGATGAACCGCAATTTCGTGCGGGTGTCGCTGGGCGGCGTGCGCGACGAAGCGGAAATCCGCGGCCACCGGCGCACCTATGTAGGCGCGATGCCGGGGCGGATCGTGCAGAACCTGAAAAAGGCCGGCACCGCGAATCCGGTGTTCATGCTCGATGAGATCGACAAGCTGGCAAACGACTTCCGGGGCGATCCGGCGTCGGCGCTGCTGGAAGTGCTGGACCCGGCGCAGAACTACGCCTTCAATGACCATTACCTCGAAGTGGATTGCGACCTGTCGAAGGTGTTTTTTATCGCGACCGCCAATCTGCTCGACACGATTCCGGGGCCGCTGCGCGACCGCATGGAGATCATCCGGCTGCCCGGTTACACCTCCTTTGAGAAGCGCGAGATCGCCAGGCGGTATCTGGTGCCGCGCCAGCTCAAGGCGAGCGGCCTGACCGCGAAACAGGTGCGATTCCACCTGAGCGGCGTGGACGAATTGATCGACTATTACACCCGCGAGGCGGGAGTGCGTGACCTTGAGCGGACAGTCGGGCAGGTGCTGCGTAAAATCGCCCGGCGGATCGTCGAAGGCAAAATCGAGGCCGGCGCGCCGGTCAGCGTAACTCCGAAACTGGTTCAGGAGTTGCTGGGCCCGCGAAAATTCCTGCTGGACGAGGCGGAAAATGCCGGGCCGGGTTATGCGACCGGCATGGCGTGGACGAGCTGCGGCGGCGTGATCCTGCCGATCGAGGTGATCGCGATTCCGGGCGGCAAGGGGGCGTTGAAGCTGACCGGTTCGCTCGGCAAGGTGATGCAGGAGTCGGCGGAAACGGCGTTCAGCCTGATCCGTGCCCATGCGGCGGAGTGGAAGATCGAACCGGCTTATTTCAACGAGCATGACTTCCACATCCATGTGCCGGACGGGGCGACGCCGAAGGACGGGCCGTCTGCGGGAATCACGTTGACGCTGGCGCTGATTTCGCTGCTGACCGGCAGGAGCCTGATTCCGAGGCTGTCGATGACGGGCGAAATCACGCTGCGCGGCCGGGTTACGGCGGTGGGCGGCATCCGTGAAAAGGTGATTGCGGCGCTGCGGGCGGGAATCCGGCAGGTGATCCTGCCGGAGGAGAACCGGAAGGATACGCTGGAGATTCCGGAAGAGGTGCGCAAGAAACTGGAATTTCACTTTGTGAGCGAGTTCCACGAAGCGCTGAAAATCGCCTTCCCGAAACATAAAAAATAAAAAAGAACAAAAAAGAACAGCCGCGCAGCGGCGTCGCCCCCGGCAGCTTGCCGGACACGGTCCAGCGGCGGAACGCTGGTCGCTTTGCGCAGGGGCGCGCAGGCGCGTCCCCGGAGCGAAGCGAAATGTAAGGTCGGCGAATGCCGACCGCAACCGGAACAATACCGCCCGGCGGAGCGCGCGGCAGTTTCAAATGAGCGAAGCAAATTTGAAACTGCCGGTTCAGAGCGCGGAGCCGCCGCGAGGTGCGGCGACAACAGATGGTAATTGCAGACGCGTCCATGCGGGAGCGCGAGCTTCCGTGCGGCGGCAGGTAAAAATTTGGAGAGCGGCGCAAAGCGTCCTTGGAGTGCGGAGCCCGAAGGGGCGGCAAAGCCGACTTCAGCTTCGCACTCCAAGGTGGTTTTGCGGTATTTCGCGGCGATGAGTGAGGCAAACAGGCTTGGATATAGAGCTTTGCTGCGGTTTTCGGTGGCCGTAAGAGTGACGGCGGCGGCAACGCGCTTACCGCCGGAAGCAAAAATTCGCGTTGCTTATTTTTGATTCCGGCAAGCGCTTTTGCGCGGGTGGTACAGTTACGGTTGCGGTCCGCATTCGCGGACCTTACATTTCGAAAGCTCCGGGAGCCGCGCCTGCGCGCTCCCTGCGCTTTCGACCAGCGTTCCGCCGCTGGACCGCGTCCGGCAAGCTGCCGGGGGCGACGCCGCTGCGCGGCTGCTCTTTTAGATTTTTTATTTTTGGGAGAGCTGGACCACGTCCGGCAAGCTGCCGGGGGCGACGGCGGCTTTGCCGCCTGTTTTTTAATTTTTATTTTGAGGAGAAATCTATGAGAAAACACTTTTTTGTATTCGCGACGCTCGCTCTCGGATTCCTGCTGTCGGCCGCCGAGCTCCCGCTGTCGAAGTTCATGGAGCGCGCCCGCAACCCGAACTCCGGTTCCACCTTTGCGGCGCTTTCCGGACAAATCCAGCATCGGCGCGCCGGCGGCAAGGTGGAAAACGCCTCGCTCTATTTCGCGGTCATCATCCAGCCGGAGCGCTCCACCGGCCAGATCATCATCGACGGCTCCGAAGGGTATCTGATCGGCCAGACCCGGCTCAGCGGCGACTCCGAAACCACCGTCACGCCGATGGTGGGCAGCCAGGCACAGGAGGCCGCCAGGCTTGGATACATGGGAATCCGCCCCTCCGACCTGACCATGAGCTTCCTGTATTATCCGGTGGTCCGCGAACTGGAGCCGGTGACGCTGAGCGGGATCGCCCCCTGCCGGGTCGTGCTGCTGGAAACCCCGGATAAATCCGAACAGGTCAGGGTCTACATCTCCCGCGACCACTATTTCCCGCTGAAAGCCGAATTCATCAAGGCCGGCGAAAAGGAGCCGTACCGGACGCTGGAGACCTCCGGCTTCACCCAAAAGAATGACCTCTATTACTGCTCGAAAATCAACCTCGACGGTCCCGGCTGGCGCACCCGGATCACCTTCGACGGAGACGAGGCGAAACTCGGAGTGTTCGATGCCGCCAGACCGCCGCAGATTATCCGGCGTCTGAAATAGCGTTTTTACCGGTTTTCAATCACGGAAGGAGCAGGGATGCTTCTTCCGTTTTTTTATTTTCCGATCAATGCGAAATGTGATTTTGAGGTTGATTCGGGCGAAAATTTGACTTTTTTAAGTTACATGGTAAAATAATTGTTATCAGGAGAGATTGCAGATGAATGACTCCCGGGAAACCGCACCCGGAAAGAACGCCGGAGTTTTGAGGAGCGGCCGGGACATATCAAATCATTCCGGCGAATATCAAGGAGGAGAAAATCATGTTTCAACACGCAACCATCGCTCTCGCCGCCGCGGCGGCAATTGTGGTCGGAATCGGAAGCGGCTGTGCCACTCCGGCTCCGACTGTCCGCAACTACATGACCCCGGAACCGACCCGCAATAACCAGCTCGGCAACGCGGATCTCAAGCTGGTGCTCGATCCGACGCTCGGCGACAAGGATGTGCAGTGCTCCATGCTGGCGGTCGAAGTGCCGGTCAACGAAACGCTCGCCTTCCGCCGCCTGACCAGCGATGAAATGATCATGGTCCAGGCCGGAACCGGCATCCTGACAGTCGATGCCAAGCAGATTCCGGTCAATCCCGGAACGGTGGTCTACATTCCGGGCGGTTCCGTGCAGAGTCTCTACAACAACGGCAACGTGCCGCTGACCTACCTTTCCGTGATCATTCCCGCCTATGAAGCCGGAGAATGCGAATTCATCGAAGGCAACTGATTCGTGTCGGCGAGCCCGCCGGGATACTCCCGGCGGTAACGCTCCGGCGAAACTCCGGCCAGGTTTTTGAAACGGCGACTGAAATGGTACGGGTCGGCATAACCGAATTTCGCGGCGACAACCGCAATCGGCAGCAGACTTGACACCAGCAGCTCCGCAGCCTGCCGGAGTTTCAGTTCCTCCAGGTAGCGCTTGGGACGCATCCCCGTATGACGCAGGAAATTGCGCCGCAGCTGGTCGGTGCTCAGATTACAGAATTCCGCCAGCTCTTCGACGGTCCACCAGTGATCGGGACGCGATTTGATTTCGGCGACCAATTCCTCCATCGGTGTCAGGGTGTTGCGCCTGCGGTGCTCGTTGTAGAGGTCCACCAGCAGTTTCTGCAGCGCGATATTGGCATTGATCTGCGCGTCGGCGGAGGGGTCCTGCGCCAGTTCGATCAGCGGCAGCAGGCGGCGAACACCGCCGAGGTTGTAAATTCCGGAAGAGATGACTCCCGCATTGCGCATCATATCCGCCGCCGGACCGCAGAACCGGACCGCGTCCTCCACATAAGGAAGCGTATCGCTGCCGCCGTACCGGTTCCGGTCGCCCGGGGCGATCACCACCGCCTGCCCCGGAGTCAGGTCGGTTTCCCGGCCGTTTTCGATCCAGCCGCGCCCCCCACCGGAAATCAGGTGGGACAGCGAATAAAATTCAAAAAGCCGGACCGAACAATTCCGGAAACTCCCCGCCGGCGAAGTGCCGGCTGTGCTGCAATTGATGATCCAGAGTCCGTAGCGCCGCTGCAGCTCCGGCATCCTTCCGGTCAGCCGATGTACCGCAATCTCGCCCGAAGCGTTCCCGTCAAAACGTATTTTGTCATCATTCATGCGGCTTTTTTCCATTTGAGTTTTGATTTTCTGTGGTATAATATACTGCATACAACGATTTTTTGTCAATCTCAATTGTAAAAAAAGAGAGGCTTATGATGGCGGAAGAAAAAAAGATTCAGGTTGCGGTGATCGGTCTGGGAAACCGCGGGCGTTACGTATTCAACAATCTGCTGCGCGATTCCAAACAGCAGGTGGTGCCGGTGGCGGCCTATGATCCGGACCGGGCGGTGATGAAGGAGACCATCGAACTCTGGAAGACCTCCGAAGTCACGAAACAGTGCGACAGCTATCAGGAGGCGATCAACACCCCCGGCGTCGAATGGGTGCTGGTCTTCTCGCCGAACGCTTATCACAAGGAACATATCATCGCCGCTTTCCAGGCCGGCAAACATGTGTTCAGCGAAAAGCCGCTGGCCACCACGATCGAAGACTGCCGGGAGATCTACGAAGCCCACCAGAAAAGCGGCAAACTCTTCGCGACCGGCTTCGTGCTGCGCTACGCGCCGATCTACCGCAAAGCCAAGGAGTACCTCGCTTCCGGCAAGCTCGGTTATCTGATCGCGATCGACGCCAATGAAAACATCACCCCCGAGCACGGCGGCTACATCATGTGCAACTGGAGGCGGCATACGTCGGAAGCCGGTCCGCACATCCTCGAAAAATGCTGCCACGACCTCGACCTGATCAACTGGTTCTGCGATTCGCTGCCGAGTCGGGTGGCTTCGTTCGGCGGCCGCAACTTCTTCATCCCGGAAAACCGGAAGCTCGAAGAGAAGTACGGAGTGAAACAGTTCAAGACCTGGTGGGATCCCCACGCGATCGAAACCCCGTTCTCCGGCGACACCGACCTGATGGACAATTCCGTATCCATCGTCGAATACCGCAACCGGATCCGGGTGGCGTTCACGGCGACCATGAGCAATGCGATTCCGGAGCGCCGCATGTACTTCTCGTGCAGCGAGGGAACCATGAGGCTCGACCTCTACACCGGCAAGCTCTTCGTCAAGAAGCTCGGGGACGAGGGAATTCTGGAAGTCAGCGTCTCCGGCGACGGCCACGGCGGCGGCGACGATTACATCATGAAAGAGCTCTACGAATCGATGACCACCGGCGCCCTGCCCAAATGCAGCGGCAACGAGGGTCTGCAGAGCGCCGTGCTCGCGCTGGCGCTCGACAAGGCGGCGCAGACCCGCGATATGGTCGACCTCGAACCAGTCTGGAAATCCCTCGGCCGCTGAAGCCCGCGGAAAACTCCGGCGGCGGCATTCCGGTATCGGTTGCCGCCGCCCGTCGTTACCCCAGCAGGGCGTTGAACTGCTTCAGCCACTCCACATGGGCGGGCCAGGCGGGAGCGGTTACGAAATTACCGTCGGTGACGGCCCCGGTGACCGGCAACTCCACATATTCCGCTCCGGCGGCGGTCACTTCGGGCTTTACCGCCGGATAGGCGGAAATCCTCCTGTTCGCGATCACTCCGGCGGCGGTCAGCAGCTGCGGACCGTGGCACACCGCCGCAATCGGTTTTCCGGCGGCGGCGAAGGCACGGATGATGTTCAGCACGGATTGATCCAGGCGCAGGAATTCCGGCGAACGCCCGCCGGGCAGCACCAGCGCGTCGAATGCGCCGGCATCCGCCGACGCATAATCGAAATTCAACTGGAAGTTGTGGCCGCGTTTTTCGGAATAGGTCTGATCACCTTCGAAATCATGGATCGCGGTACGGATCACTTCCCCGGCTTTTTTGCCGGGACTCGCCGCCGCGACCTCATGACCGCAAATCTGCAACGCCTGAAACGGCACCATCACCTCATAATCCTCGACGAAATCGCCGACCAGCATCAGAATCTTCCTGCCCATCGTTCATTTCTCTTTTTCGTGGTGGAAATAAAGCTTGTCGAAGGCGTTCGCGAGCGCCTGAAGCCTGTCGGCCGTCGCCGGATCGCTTCCCTGTTTGGCCTTCATCGCCTCGACGAGCAGCGCGTGCAGCGTGGTCAGCCGGGCGATATAATCCGCATAGCCGGGATCGGTCGCCGGAACCGGTTTCAGCCGCTGGGTCATAAAATACCGGGTCACGGTATTCTGAAGTTTATCGGCATGATTGTCTTTGTTGATGATCCAGCGTACCAGCTGATTCGCATTCCTGCCGGATTTTTCCAGCTCATTGATCTCATGGATGCTTTTGCGGATCGTCGCGATGTCCTCATAAATCAGCTTCATGCGCAGCGAGTCGTCATAGATGCCGCACGGTATTTCGCAGTGGGCGAAAACCGGAGCCGCCGCAAACACCGCCGCCAGAATGACAGCCGCCGCCAACCATTTGGAATTCTTCATCTTCATGCTCCTTTTCCTTGCCTCCGCCGAACCTGTTTCCGGCGGAATAACCTGTCATTCAATATAACGGCAGTCGCTCCCAAGTCAAATTCTCCGCTCATCCGATCCGTATGGTTGACAAATTTTCCGAATATAAAATCCTTTTTTCCGACAACCATTTCATCATTTTGGAGGCAAGCGAATGAGCAATTCCCTGAACACGATTTCCCTGGCGGCAGACGTCGGCCTGAGACGGCCGATCGATCCCCGGACCGGCGATCTGACAAACCCGGCCGGCCGCCCGGAAGCACTCTTCTTCGGCGAGACGGTCACTCTGGCCGTCGATTTCTTCACCCGTACTCCCGCCGGGAACGGCTGGGAGCTGACGCCGTACCGGCTCGCACCGGAGCTTCATTACACATTGGCAGGTTCGATGCCGGGAAATCCGGAGCCGATGTTCCGAAGCGCAGACGGGGCGGTCAGTATCGCCGGAAACCGGCTGGAGTTCCGCATCGACACCGGCAGTGAAGCCTTTTTCCGGGGAGCGGCGGCGGCCATTCATTTTGATGCTTTCCGCGACCGGAAGCTTTTCCCGGACCTTACCGTCACCGCCGAGGATGAAAATGGGAACCGGCGGATTCTGTTCACCGCCAAATTTCTGCCCGTCTGCCAGCCCGGCGATGCTCCGGAATCCTCCTCCGGAAGCGGCGGAACTCCCGCGATCGCGGAATCGGGCATCCTGCGAAACACGCTGGTGACCGGCCCGGATATCCTCCTCGACCCGGCGGTGCCGGTCTATTTGCTGACCATCGCGGAGGAAACCGCCGTCACCATCGACGACTCGCTGCTGGAAAGCCGGGAAAATTCCAGCCCGGTCTGGGAGCTCTGGCTGGAGCTGCGGCAGAGCGTTTCATTCACCCTGCCGGAAACGGTCGAGTGGCTCCCGGCAGCCCCGTCCTTCGATCAGCCCGGAAAATATGTGATCACATTCTGCGGCACCTCCGGCGGCTGGCTGGCCTTTTTGAGCAGCGCCTCTTCCACAAAAGGCGAAAAAGGCGACACCGGGCCGCAGGGAGAAACCGGTCCCGCCGGACCGCAAGGGCCACAAGGCTTGAAAGGTGAAAAAGGCGACACCGGCCCCGCAGGGCCGAAGGGAGATAAGGGCGATACCGGACCACAGGGAGAAACCGGCCCCGCCGGGCCGCAAGGTCCGAAGGGGGACAAAGGCGATACGGGTGATATCGGTCCTGCCGGTCCCAAGGGTGATAAAGGCGATACCGGTCCCGCCGGACCGCAAGGACCGAAGGGGGACAAAGGCGACACCGGGCCGCAGGGGCCGCAGGGAGAACCCGGTCCAACCGGCTCCGGCACGGGCGATATGCTCAAATCGGTTTACGACACCAACGATGACGGCATCGTCGATCACGCCGCGGCCGCCGACGCCGTGGGCGCGACCACCGCCGCGCAGGTCGCCGACGCAGTCGGCAAAGCGCACACCCACGCCAACAAAACGACGCTGGATAAACTCGCGGAGGCTGACGGCAAGCTGACTTACGACGGCGCGGAAATCGGCGGCGGCTCCGGTACGGTCAAGAGCGTGAACGGTCAGCTTCCGGACGAATCCGGCAACGTGACCGTCGAAACCGGCGGCGTGGTCGACGAATCGCGGCTGCTGCCGACCGGCGGACGGAACGGCAATCTTCTGGAATATCAGGAAGGCGCGGACCGGGGCAACAACGTCAATACCAAACTGCTGCTTCAACCTGCAACCAGTGACGGACTGATCGTTGATCAGGCCGCCGGAAACGCGGCTCCGGTCGGCATCACCAATTCCGGCAATGTCGCGATCGCGGCCAACGCACTGGTGTTCAGCGGAGAAAACGCGCTCATCATCGAACCGAATACGCTCGGCATGACGCTGGGCGGCAACAACGAATATTCGATTGAGGTTGATTTTCAACTGGATCAGGTGAAAAGCGATTGGGCGACGCTGTTCGGCGGAGACGGAAGCATGACGCGAAGCGCGTTTTATATCAATTCATCCGGAGCGACGGCGGTTCAAGGCGGCATCGCCCCGGATACGACCGGCTGGACCACCGGAACAAGGCATCGGCTGACCATCGAACGTTTTCAGGACGGCGACAGTTGGAAAACGGTCATTTATCGCAACGGTGCGGTACTGGCGACCTCCGTTACCACTCCGAACACGTTGTCCGGAGACCGGTTTCCGATCGGATCGAATCTGGAAGGAACCGGCCGCAACTTCGTCGGTAAAATCTGGGCGTTCAGGATCAGCAACAAAGCGGAGCATCGCGGCGTTTCGTTTACTCCGCGGGAGTTGCCGTTCCTGCCTCCCGCAGGTCAGCCGGTCTGGACGGAAGGAATCGACCGTTCCAGGTTGCTGCCCGAGAATCCCGCCAACGGTGATATTCCCTGTTTTGATGCAACCGCGACCGTCGGCGGCGGAAACGACGCGAACACCAGACTTATGCTTCAGCCTTCCACCAGCGATCACGGGATCGTTGATCAGGCGGCCGGAAACGCCGCGCCCGTGACGTTGGAAAATCATAATGTCACAGTCGATGAGGAAGGGAACATGGTGTTCGATGGCAGCAACGCCTATCTGAAAATTCCAGCCAACACGCTGCCTTCCGACTTCTTCAACGGAACCGACGAGTGGACGTTGGATATTGTCTATAACGTCGCCAGCAAGGGCATGCAATGTCTGTTCGGCTGCTCCAGCTCCCTGCGGATGGATTTTCTGCTGGACAGTAATGGGTCACTTCAGATCGGCGGCGGTCCGAACCTTGGAACCGGCTGGCCGTTCAACGAAGACGTGCACCTCACGTTTGAAATCTACAAGGACGGGACCGTCTGGAAGTATACGATTTTCCGCAACGGCTCGGTCGTCACTACCGGGACTTGGGTTAATGCGGATTGGCGAAGCGTCGCCCAGTACATCGGCTGGGAAGGCGAATCTGACAGCAGAAAGATCAACGGCAAAATCAAGGCGCTCCGGCTGACTTCCGGCGCTCTTCATAAAGGCGCGGCGTTTCAGTCGGATTATCCGTGGACCAAGCCGCAGACAGTCGGCGAATGGAGCAAGCTCAACAAATCCGAGCTGGCGATGAAGAGCGAATTGACCGCCGCATTGACCGGCAAGGTAAACCAGAGCGAACTTGCCGCTTACCAGAAGAAATCCGAAGCTTTCAGCGGCCAATATTCCGATCTGGCCGGGAAGCCGTCGACCTTTCCGCCCGCGGCGCACACCCATACCATTGCAAATGTGACCGATTTGCAGGCCACCGTGAATAAAGCTCACGAACACGCCAACAAAGCGGCATTGGATAAAATCAGCGAGACAGGCGGCAAACTGGCCTATGGCGGTACTGCCGTAGGCGGAGTTTCCAGCTGGACGGAACTGGCCGATAAGCCGTCGACGTTTCCGCCCGCGGCGCACTCTCATACCATCGCGAATGTGACCGATCTGCAGACGATGCTCAACAGCAAGGCGGCTTCCGCGCATGGACATGCGGTTGCCGATGTGACCGGACTGCAAAGCCTCCTCGATGGCAAGGCCGCGGTCGGACACACACATGCCGCCGCCGATGTGGCCGGACTGGCGACCACGCTGGCGGGAAAGGTATCTTCGGTGAACGGCTTGACTCCGGATGACTCCGGCGCATTGGTCCTTCCGCAGGCCACTTCCGGCGCGGCCGGGCTGATGGCGGCGGCGGACAAGCTGAAGCTGGACACATTCACCAACTATACAGAAAAATCCGGAACAGAAAACTCCGGATATATCCGATTCCCCGGCGGGCTGATCATGCAGTTCGGAAGCAAGGAAGTCCTCACGCCCGAAGCCTTCGTTTCCGGTTCGATCGTGTTTCCCCGTTCATTTGTCGACAAACCGCTGAGTGTTACAGCTTCCGTGGAGATAGACAATCTGACCAACGCTCCCTTCGCGATCTCGCTTTACGCGCCTAATACAATCAGCGTTGTATTCTCCGGTCCCATCGTCGGCCTGCCCGACACCCTCGAAAAAATCGTATTGCACTGGATGGCAATTGGAATTGAAAACAAACCGCCGACGAATCCATCTTCCGGAGTGTGATGCTCCGCACGCGGAAGTTCTGCACAATCCGTAGCCGGACCGGCATTACCGGTGTCCGGCCGGGGTTCTCCGCGGAAGCGGCGTCAGCGTCACCGCCCACTCCAGCTTGCCGTCGGCGGGAGCCGGCACGGCGAAGCGGATCATCCGGGCGCCGGGATTCGGCGAGTCATACGGTTGGCGCAACTCCGCTTCCGGCACGACCTGCCAGTCGCCGGGGCTGTTCTTGTCCACCAGCAGCTCCTGTCTGCCGTGGCGCAGCAGCAGCGTCCCGTCCGGACGGATTTCCGGCTCGGCGAAGGTACACATCTGCCACGTGACTTCCGCCCCCGGCGGAAGGCCGGTCAGCCGGTCCCGGATTTCCAGCGCCCGCCCCGGCAGCAATGTCGCGGTGCGGGTCGCTTTTTTCACCACCGGAGTATAAAGAGGCGTCAGGTCCATCTCCGTGGAATTTTCACTGAATTTCACAATGCGGCTCTTCCCTTTCACATTCTGCTGCCGGTTGTCGATCCGCAGGATGTTGTGGCTCTCCGGGCTGAGCCGGAACACTTTCCAGCGGTCGGACCCCTGCGTGGAATCCCACAGCCTGAGTCCGGTCGCTTCGATTTTCGTATAGTTTTCCATGCCGAGATCGACCGCCCAGCGGTATCCCTCCGTTTCGAAGACGAACGAACCGCCGTCCATGTGGCCGTGCGGCCCGGCCGGCGCCCCCGCTTTCAGGCCGACCCACGCCGCCTTTGCGGTACGGTCGGAGCGGTGAACGCTGATCGGCACCAGCGACTCTTTGCCGCTGTAGTAGGCCAATGGCGCCGGACTTTCCCCTTCCGGAACCTTCAGGTAAAGCAAAGCCAGCGGCAGCAGCCGGTTGCCGCCCTTTGCGACCGAACGGGGCCGCGCCTCTGAAGCATGCGCCAGCAGCTTTTTCATCTCCGTGTCGAACCAGTCCGGCCGGTCGAATTTCCGGGCCAGCCAGACCGTTGCAAAAGAAGCGCCGCGCGAATTCACGCAATCGGCATAGTTGAACGGTTTCCCGGTCGGACCGGTCGTGGCCAGGATGAAATCCCCGGTCTTATCGAAGCCGGGTTGTGCGGAAAGCCCGAAGTCTTCGCCGAACGCCCCGTCCAGCAGCGCCAGCAGCACCGTGGTGAATTCGGTGCCGTATCCCCAGTACATCGGCCCTTCGGGATAAGCGCCGTTCGGAAAATAGCTGGCCTTCATCGAACGCGGCAGGTTTTCCACCGCCCGTTCGATCGTCCGGCGCGCCAGCTCCGGCTCACGGTCGGCCACCGCCAGCGCGCCGGCCACCATTCCGGCATGGCAGACCGCGTTCCAGTTGTTGGTTCCCCGGACCCACCCCTGTTTCCCCTGAAACGACGGCTTCAGCCCCTTGTCGATGATCGCCAGCTCGATCGCGGAGCGCTGCTCCGGCGTCAGCAGTTCATACAGCCAGTCATAACCGACGGCGACCGCCAGCGTCATTTCACCGACGTCGAGAAAATGCGAGGGATTCCAGTTGGAATAGGAGGCGGCATTCAGCATCTCCCGGATCGCCCGGTCGGCATATTCCCGCTTCCCGGTCAGGCGGAACGCCACCGCCAGCGTATTGACCCGGTACAGCACGTTACGCGAAGCCGACAGCAGCCGCCGCCCGATCATCTCCCGCGGCTGGGGCGGATAGCCGAGGATCAGCTCCGCGTCATGCCGGATTCGAGCCGCCAATGCCTGTCCGGCCGGAGCTTGCGCATTCTGCTTCAACGCGGCGAATTGCTCCCGGCCGACCAGCAGCCGGGGATGGGAGGAGGAGAGCCGTTCCATGGGGATACCGTCCTTTATTCCGGCGATCGCGCCAAGCGCCCCGGCCACAGTCAGCAGCAGCGCGAATTGTTTGATCTGGCTCATTGTCGAATCTCCGGGAAATCAGTTGTCGTTTCAGGAAATGTACCACCGGAGCATGAAATTTCCACCCCCCGATCCGGATTTTTCCCGATTTCAGTCCCGGAACACGAAAGCCCGCTTATCCACCCAGAAAATATCGTTATCCCGGACCTGTTCCCAGTGGTTTTCCGCGACATGACCATCCTGAAATGCCGCGTTCAGCGCCGTCCGGCTCCGGTGGCGGTAGGGGATCGCGAAGCTGCCGGCCGCTTCCCCCGTTTTCCAATAGTTGCCGCGCGGATCGGCGAAGCCCTTCGAAAGCCGGGCGTTCAGGCCGTCCGCATAAGCCATCAGGCCGGAAGGCGTCTTGATCCGGCTCAATTTGAATCCGGCATAACCGGACGGGACCTCCCCGCCGGCCTGTTCGGCATTGATTCCGTAAGAATAGGTGATGTTGCCGCGCCGCCCCTGAAGATCGGGTTCCTGAGCGCGAACCGCCTTGCCGCAGGCCATGCCGCGCGGAAAGACCGGATAGGAGGCCTCATATTCCTCGCGGCTTTGATAAAACGCGCTTTCCAGCCCGAGCAGCGAACGGAACAGCGGATTGCCCGGCCAATATTTCCACCACTCCCATTTGACCGCCGGAGGAACCGTGAAATCATCGCTCGCCTGAGCGTATTGGGCATGAGCCGCGCTCAACTGCTTCAAACTGCCCGCACAGGTAATCTCCCGCGCCTGATCGCGCGCCCGGTTCAACGCCGGCAATACCATTCCCGCCAGCAAGGCAACGATGGCGACCGTGATCAACAGCTCAAGGAGGGTGAAATCAAAGCGCGTCGCCGCCGCATCTGCGTTCTGACGCCGACTCCTTACTAAAGCCACAGCTTAACCTGTCCGTTAAAAAAAAGCATTCAGACTGAAACAAAGTGGTTACCATAAGAAAATAAATATTTTCCGCACGGCAGCATCCAAATATGTTTTACAGCCACAACTACCTGATTACAATAAACTTAAAAATAACAGACACAATATATCCGAAAATCCGTGTCCTGTCAAGAAGGAAAACACGGATTTCCTGTATTTCACGCCATGTACAAATTTCTTGAACCGGGATTTCGCTCCTCTCGGAGCGACCAAGGCGCTTCGCCCTTGGAACCCGACCGGCAAGGTGCCGGCGCCGGGTA
>ENA-UEQM01000394-UEQM01000394.1-human-gut-metagenome-genome-assembly--contig:-NODE-394-length-28507-cov-16.860570_pt1 | contig 28507 bp, 28 predicted proteins | sample MGYA00242948_ERZ507948 | MGnify/ENA primary metagenome ERZ507948 (study PRJEB26167, sample SAMN06115440) | human gut metagenome | host: Homo sapiens | place: China:Hubei | collected 2015-07-28... | reverse complement strand
CCAAGAAAGATAAATTTCACCCAAATGGGGAGGTATGGCTCGCATGTTGAGCAAACCTATCGCAACGCATTCGGCTTAAAAAAGTCAAAAAGCATTGACTGGCTCAAACTTAATGTCTCACTTGCCAAGCGCTTCTTTGGTAAACAGGGAAGATGGAGATGAAAGATATAGAAGGAACAGCTTATACTTTGATAGCCTATTCCAAGGCACTCAGGTGTAAAGTTAGACTTGTCATCTGGCAGATGCCGAATGGCAAGAAGAAACTATTCTTCTCTACAGACCCCTCACTTTCGGGTGAAGAGGTACTTCTTTATTATAGAACCAGGTTCCATATCGAATTTTGCTTTCGTGACGCCAAAGGCTATACTGGTCTTATGAACTGCCAGGCTCGCGATAAGTGGAAACTCGATTTTGCTTTCAATGCTTCGTTCACATCACTAAATGTTGCCAAGGTAACTATGAAGGAGATGGGAATGGAATATTCTATGTCTTCATTCAAGTCACTGATGACCAACATTTATCTGGTGAAACGAATTTTTAAAGCAAGCGGGTACACCCCGAACCGAACTTTAATTAGCAAGATTTTCAAAGATCTCTCGTGCTTACAGCGTATAGCTGCTTAGCACATTATTGAATTATTAACGAACTATTGCTATATACATAAGATTTGAAATATCTAAATCACAAATATATTCTTTTCGATATTCATAGATATAAAAAGGAAGAATTACTACATCTATTTTCCTTAAATTTTTCTCCAAAGAAAAATGCAATAATGACTTACCATATTCACTTTTCAATAAAATCATCATTTTTTGCATATCAGCACTATTATCCGTAAAAGTAATATTCTTTGTTTTTTTACTTTTTTGAATAATTTGCCAAACAGAGAACAAACACCGCTCTTTTTCCCTATTCGCTTAAAGTTTATTAAAATTGTCTGCATTCTTTGTTACAGAAAACTCAGAATAAATAAAATCATCACCATCATTGAAAGCTCCAGAAATTGTGATTAGCCCACGAACATCTTTCATAGAATTACACAATTTAAGACCAACAAAGGTAGACATTCTATCGGTCAAAACTACGAGTTCAAGTTTATCACTTCTATCATAACTTGAAATTATCTTCTTGACGTTGTTAGCATGTTCGTTTATACTTCTATTATTATCAACAATATATGTTATCATGGATATCCCATTTTCCGAAAGCCGTTTCCGCAACTCTACACTATCTACAGCATCTTCATTATACATGTAATGCAGATTCAAAAGCACCTCTTTTCCTAAAGAGTTGCATATTCCAAACTGTATAAACATAGAGCAAAGGAAAAAAGAAAGAAAATGGTTAATACTAGCAAAAAGATTCTTACTATTTTTTTGTCTTTTTGTTGTCGTCATAATATTTATTTCCTTTATCTGTAGCATCCTTTTCTGTAGGCATCTGTGCATGCCCGCTTCCACCTTCTAACATATTCGTAATACTTTTATAAGCAACATTCTGATAATAATACCAACGCCCCATTTCTTCTTGTTGAAGATGATGTCCATACTCGTGCAAAAAGTTATTAATATTAAATCCATCATTCACCCACCCTTCATCTGCTCGAATAGTCCCTTCAAAATAATAAGCTGTATTTTGCATTACTAAACCACCAACAGCAAAAGTAACACCTTCAAAATAACATGTGGTACCATCATCTCCTACATAATTAACTCCACCATTTACATTTTGTAAGCTTCCACCAGAAATTCTTATAGCCTCACTATCTTCATTTGCAGCCATAACACGATTACATTTTTCTTTACGTAATAGTTGAGAATCAAAAATCTGAGATTTTTTTTAGCGACTTGATTTTTTTCATGTTTAATAAAATTTATTGTTAATAGTCAAACGGTTTTTGCAAATATATAATATAAAATGGAAGATAAAAAATCCTCACCACGCATTTAACACATTTTATTCCTTATTCTTTTTTATTCACCAACAATGATACACTGCAAATCCATAAGCCCAAGAAAGTGAGCATACCATTGAGCATCAGTAGCTCATATCCGAAACGATAGGCGGTATAGTTCTTGGTATACCAATCTATAATGAAGCATATCACAGGCGAAGCCACAGCGATATATGGTACAGCCTTGTCGCCAACACTACGTTTAGTGAGCAGAGCATAGGCAAAGAGACCGAGCAATGGACCATAGGTATATCCGCAAAGGGTATATATGGCATCGAGTACACCTTGGCTGTTCACCATCTTGAAAAGTACCACAAACAAAGCAAAGACAACAGCCATTACCACGTGCACTCGCTTGCGCATATTCTCATCATCCTTACGTTGGCAGATATCCACACAATAGCTTGTGGTGAGGGCTGTCAATGCGCTATCGGCACTTGAGAATGATGCTGCCACGATACCTAAAGAGAACAACACCACTACTCCATTGCCCAACATTCCCGAAGCAGCAAACATTGGTAACAGGTCGTCGCCCGATGCAGGCATCTGCAGATTGTATTTACCAAGCAGCATAAGTAGCAACACGCCGAGAGCTAAGAACAATAAGTTGGCGGGAACAAAGGCAAAGCCATAGCTACACATATCCTTCTTGGCATCAGAGAGCGACTTGCAGGTTAGGTTTTTCTGCATCATATCTTGGTCTAAGCCTGTCATCACTATCACAATAAAGATACCACTAAGGAATTGTTTCCAAAAGTTCTGCTTCGACATCCAATCGTCAAAAACAAATATCCTTGAATGACTGTCGTTGGCAATGGCTTTTATCGTTGATGCGGTATCTAAGCCAAGGTTGCCCATCACATTATATATTATTAAGCCCAAGGCTGCAAACATACAGAGTGTTTGAAAGGCATCTGTCCAAACCAAGGTTTTTATTCCGCCACGCCTTGTATATAGCCATATCAAAAATACCATTCCTGACGCAGTAACAGCAAAAGGCACATTCATATCGGCAAAGACAAAGCGATGGAGAATAAAGCATACCACATAGAATCTCGCTGCTGCTCCCGTCATCTTAGATAGCAAGAAGAAGCTTGCACCAACCTTATACGACCGAGCGCCAAGTCGCGTATCAAGGAAGGAATAGATGGTGGTGAGGTTGTGCTTATAGTAAACTGGCAGCAACACGAAAGCCACCACGAAATAGCCTAATATAAAGCCTAAGCAGGTCTGCATGTATGTCATGTCGGCTTTAGCTACCATTCCCGGCACAGAAACAAAGGTGATGCCAGAGATTGAAGCTCCTATCATTCCGAATGCCACCATATACCATGGTGAATGTCTGTTGCCACGATAGAAGGTGTCGTTGTCTGCTTTGCGCGATGTGAGCCTACTCACCAGCATTAGCAAAGCGAAATAAGCAAGTATTGTCAGTAATATCATACGTTGGTTGTTTTTCCGTGCAAAGGTAGCGCTTTTTTATCCTTTTGGCTTGCTCTTATATAAAATAATGTCTATATTAGCAACATAAAAACAAAATCTAATGGAAACAAACGAAGCAAAATACATATCATCAATAGGATGGAGAACAGAAACGAAACATTCTATGCTAAGAAGAATGGAGGAACACAACTACCATTCCTCAGGCATATATATGATAACTCTCACCCTCCATAATCGCTCGTTCCCACTATTAGGCAAACTACAATGGAGCCATAATCCAGATGGAGGGCAACAAGCAATAATAATTCCTTCTGAATTAGGGAAGCTCGTAGAACGCGAATGGCGACTTATCACCAACGACTATCCGCAGATAGAGATTATACGCGTACAGCTCATGGAGGAACATCTGCATGCTATCCTCTACATCAGGGCTGAGATTCCTTGCCATCTTGGAAATATTATCGGTAAAATCAAGAATAGATGCAACAAGCACTATTGGCAACAGCTAACTCAGCAAGGACTATTAGGGCCTAAAGGCGAGGATGCCCCACCACCATTATTCTCTAAGAACTTTCAAGATACCGTATTATATGGTAAAGGACAGTTGGAAGCTATGATACGCTATGTCAGCGATAACCCTCTGCGTGCTCTTACAAAGAGAGAGAATCCTGAAATGTTTAAGGTGGTGCATTCGCTAACCATAAATGGTACAACATTCGCAGCCATAGGCAACCGTTGGTTGCTAAATAAGCCTATTAGGATGCAGGTGAAATGCCATAACAACACATCCTCCGAAAACCAACTGCTAATATCGAAGCAAAAGGAATACTTCTTGATGCGAGGCACAAAGGGAGGAGTTGTGGTGAGTCCTTGCATTTCGGCAGGAGAAAGGGAGATAGCACGCGCTGCCCTCGATGCCCACCAGCCGCTGATAGTGATACTCGAAAACGGCTTCGCTCCTTTATATAAGCCACCAGGTAAATACTTCACCGCTTGCGCTGAAGGTCTGCTCCTTATGCTCGCCCCTTGGCCCTACCATATGGAGAGGCGCACCATAACCCGCACCCAATGCCTACAGCTAAACGCCATGGCTGCCAATGTAAGCACCGAGCCATGGACAGAAGAAATGGAGGAAAGGATGAAAAGAGGAGAGGATATAGAGGAACCGGAGGCTGAAGCAGAAAACAAAGGCCAAAGAGAAAGCGAAAGCTGAAAGCAAAGAAAGCGGAAACTGAAAGCAAAGAAAGCGGAAACTGAAAGCAAAAGCAGGAAACAGAAAGCAAAAGAAAGCAAAGAAAGCAAAAGAAAGCAAAGAAAGCGACGCTGCCAAGCAGCGCCGAACCCAACCCCAAGGAGAAAGCAAAAAGAGAAAAGAAGTAAGAAAAGAGGGAAAGGAAAAGAAAGAGAAAGAAAGGAAAAGGGAAAGAAAAAGAAAAAGAGAAAGAGAAAGAAGGGAAAAAAGAAACAGGGAAAGCTTGCGTCTTGGGGTTGGGTTCGGTGCAGCTCGGCTGCACCGCTTAACCTTAAGTTTGAGCCACCCAAGCCAACTCAAGCTAACTCAAGCCACCCAAGCCTTCCCTTTTCCTTCTTTCCCCTACCCTTTATCTATAGCTCGCAATATATTCACCGCCTCGGCAACCTTAGCAACATTCTTTACATGCAGCAGGCGGCGACCGCGAACCTCCTTGAGTTCGCAGCGGCGAAGGTTTGCTGTGGCATAATTTATGAACTTATCGAAGAGCTGGCTTTGGAAGAACGGACTGTCGTTATTGGAAACGAACTGCATGTTCATCATACCTTGCTTGAGGATTATCTTTTCAACGCCAAGGCGCTTGCCAAGCCTACGTAGCAGTACCACTTGCATAAGCTCCTCACCCTCAGCAGGCACAGGACCAAAGCGGTCTATCAATCGCTGACGGTATACATCAAGGTCGCGATCTTCTACTATGTTATCAAGCTCACGATATAGAAGCATACGCTCCGAGCTACCTGGAACATAGGTATCAGGGAAATACATCTCCAAGTCGCTCTCTATAGCGCAATCTTCTACGAAACCCTCGCCTGTGAACACCTTACCTTGAGCCATTTCCTCAGCATATAGATCTTGGAACTCATCATTCTTGAGCTCAGTAACGGCTTGGTTAAGTATCTTTTGGTATGTTTCATATCCAAGATCTTCCATAAAGCCACTCTGTTCAGCACCTAACAGGTTGCCAGCACCGCGAATATCGAGGTCTTGCATGGCAAGATTGAAACCGCTACCAAGGTCGGAGAATGTCTCCAAAGCCTCCAATCTTCTGCGTGCCTCAGGCGAGAGCACACTCTTAGGCGGAGCAAGCAGATAGCAGAAAGCCTTGCGGTTGCCACGTCCCACACGTCCACGCATCTGATGAAGGTCAGACAATCCGAAGCGATGAGCATCATTGATAATTATGGTGTTAGCATTTGGTATGTCGATACCATTCTCTACGATGGTAGTAGATAGCAACACATCGAAATCATGATTTACGAAACCAAGGATTATCTTCTCCAGTTCCTCTGGCGACATCTGACCATGTCCGATAGCAACACGGCAATCGGGTACATACTTCATTATCAGCTTCTCTATCTCTGTGAGCTGTGCTATGCGATCGTTGACGAAGAAAACCTGACCATTGCGACTCATCTCGAAGTTTATAGCGTCCGCTATCACCTCATGGTTGTAAGAAGCCAGCTGAGTAGAGATAGGATGACGGTTTGGAGGTGGAGTGCGCATGATACTCATATCTCGAGCACCCATCAACGAGAACTGCAGAGTACGAGGAATTGGTGTTGCCGACATGGTGAGAGTATCTACGTTAGTCTTTAGTTTGCGCAGTTTCTCCTTTGTAGAAACACCAAACTTCTGCTCCTCATCGATGATGAGAAGTCCCAGGTCGTGCCATTTCACATTCTTTCCTATCAGCTTATGCGTACCCACAAGGATATCTATGCGTCCTTGCTCCAGGTCTTCAAGCACTTGCTTTGTCTGCTTTGCTGTGCGAGCTCGCGAGAGATAGTCTACACGCACAGGGAAATCACGCAGACGGTCGCGGAAGTTCTGATAGTGTTGTAATGCCAACACCGTTGTAGGCACCAATACCGCCACCTGCTTAGAATCGCAAGCAGCCTTAAAGGCTGCACGTATCGCCACCTCAGTCTTGCCAAAGCCTACATCACCACACACAAGTCTATCCATAGGTGCCGCCTTCTCCATGTCAGCCTTCACATCCTGTGTAGCCTTAAGTTGGTCGGGAGTATCTTCATAGAGGAAGCTTGCCTCAAGCTCATGTTGCATAAAGCTATCAGCACTATAAGCGAAGCCCTTTTCATGTCGACGCTTAGCATATATCTTTATCAAGTCGCGTGCAATATCCTTGATACGCTTCTTAGCCTTCTGCTTTAAGCGCTCCCAAGCACCAGTGCCGAGAGTGCTAAGACGAGGAGGTTCGCCAGTATCACTACGTCGATATTTCGATATCTTATAAAGAGAGTGGATAGAGACATCCACCTTATCATTATTCTGATATATGATACGTATCACCTCTTGGTATCCATCGCCCGATGGTACCCTTACCAATCCACCAAACTTACCCACGCCAAGGTCTACATGCACAATGAAGTCGCCAGGTTCCATTTCTTGTAGTTCCTTCATAGTCAGCGCCATCTTGCCTGCACGTGCCGAGTCGCTCTTTAGACTATACTTATGGAAACGGTCGAATATCTGATGGTCGGTAAAGAAACAGATACGCAGAGTATTATCAACAAAACCTTCGTGGAGAGTAGAGTCTACAGGCTCGAAATCGATAGACGAGCGTTGCTGATTATGCGAAGAGCGCTCTATATCGCCACCCATATCGTCGAAGATATCACGAAGTCGCTGTTGCTGCTTCTTGCTATCTGCGAGGATGAATATCTTGAAACCAACCTCAGTATACTGAGTGAAGGTTTGGCGAAGCATCTCAAAATTCTTATGAAACAAAGGTTGTGGTGAAGTATTGAAGACTATCTTTGCCTGCACATCCTTGGTGTCGTCAACCGATGTTGATAATGTAACCCTTTTCAGTCCTGCCACCGATTCCACAAAAGCCGAAGCACTAAGTAGCGACAATTGCTTATTCATCTCGCGCATTATCTCCTGCTGTTCCATCTCTGTGGCAGCAGCCAGTCGGTCGGTATATGCCTGTTGCGAGAATCCCTCGTTCCATATACGCTCTATGGTATCGCGAATATACAGCAAATCCTTTACCACCAACAGCGCATCCTTAGGCATATATTCCGTGAATGGTATCTTCTCGGCATCAACCTTTGATAGCTCTGGCACTATCTCTATCTTCTGCTTTTGTTCCTTAGATAGCTGATCTTGCACATCGAAGGTACGAATGGTATCAATCTCGTCGCCAAAGAAGTCGATACGGTAAGGATATTCGCAAGAATAGGAATAAACATCGATGATGCTACCACGCACAGCAAACTGACCAGGCTCGTATACATAATCTACCTCAGCAAAGCCAAAGTCGCGAAGTGAATGTACGATATTTGTTATTCCTACTTCCTGACCAACGCTAAGAGTTATCATTCTCTCGTCGACAACCTTTCTACGAGCAACAAGCTCCGACAAAGCTTCTGGACAAGTAACGATATAAGCATTATCGCCTGACGATAAGCGAGCAAGCACCTCGGTACGCAATATCTCGTTGGCAGCATCTCGTTGTCCGTATTTCACTGCCCTTTTATACGACGATGGGAAGAACAACACCTTTTGCTGTCCCAACATCTGCGCCATATCGTTGTAGAAATATCCAGCCTCGTCGGCATCATTTAATACAAAGAGTACTGTTCGATTCAAGCGTTCGAACAATGATGCAAAGAATACAGGGGCTGCCGAAGCCACCAGTCCCTGAGCTGATATGTTGCCTAACTTCTTGTCGGCAACAAGTTTAAGAAAAGCGGCACTCTGAGGCAATTTACCATAGAGTGCCGCCATATCGTTTATATTCATATTATCATAAGAAGTTATGGAGTCAACTTCCTAAAAGCCTTTTATTATGCAGGCAATTTAGGATACTTGCGGAACCATCCATCCCAGCGAAGTCTCATCACTCCGAAGAATGCTTCACCAAAGATACCACCACTCATCTTGCTCACGCCTTCACGACGGTTGACGAATATCACAGGAACCTCCTTAATCTTAAAGCCTATCTTATAAGCAGTAAACTTCATCTCAATCTGGAAGCCATAGCCCTTGAAGCGAACTTGATCCAAAGGTATTGTCTCAAGCACACGACGCTTATAGCACTTAAATCCTGCTGTGGTATCGTGAACCTTGAAACCTGTGACAAGGCGTACATACTGCGAAGCAAAATAGCTCATCAGCACACGACCGATAGGCCAATTTACAACATTCACACCACTCACATATCGGCTACCGATAGCTACATCGTAGCCTTCGTCGTGGCATGCAGCATACAGACGTGGCAAGTCATTAGGGTCGTGGCTAAAGTCGGCATCCATCTCAAAGATATACTCATATCCATGTTCCAAAGCCCACTTAAAGCCAGTGATATATGCTGTACCAAGTCCGAGTTTGCCCTTTCTGTGCAGACAGAACAAGCTACCCTTGAATTCTTTCTCAATAAGTTCCTCTACCTTGTCGCCAGTATGGTCAGGACTACCATCATCAATGACAAGGATATGAAAACTCTTCTCTAACCCGAAGACGGCACGAATAATCTTTTCGATATTCTCCATCTCGTTGTAGGTTGGTATAATAACTATAGAATCACTTTCTCGCATGATCGGTTTGTTAGTTTTTTGCAAATGTACATAAAATATATAATACCTCCAAGCATTTTTATGCTTTATTATATTACTGGTCTGGGTTTTCTACGAAGCCTTGATATTTTTCATCTATTGCCGACATCACAGCCTCGTAGCTCTTCTGCTCTACGTTGGCAACATTGTCTTTGCCCTGGCCAATAGGGTATATAGGTTCGTGGATAGTCAATGAAAGTGGCGACCAAGTGACCCAATGCATATCACGCATGCGTGGCATCACATCAAATGAGCCATTGATGGTTAGTGGCACCACAGGCAACTGCAACTCGTCGGCAAGCATAAAAGCGCCACGCTTGAATACTCCCATGTGGCCAGTAAAGCTACGTGCGCCTTCCGGGAATACCACCAAGGACATACCGCCATGCAAGGTTTCTCGTGCCTTGTCGTAGGTTTCCTTAATCTTTCTTGGTCCGCGTTTGTCAACAAATATCTGATGTGAATATTCGCAAGCAATGCCTATGAAAGGAACTTTTCTAAGCTGATGCTTCATCATCCATTTGAAGTTACGGTTCAAGAAACCATAAATCAAGAATATATCGAAAGCACCCTGATGGTTGCTCACAAAGACGTACGATTGTCCTGGCTTAAGATTCTCGCGTCCCTTCACGGTTACTGGCAAAAGAAACAGACGCACGGTTAACCACGCCCATAGCTTGCCAGGATAATATCCCCAGAAATGTCCGTTGCCTATAATGCTTCCTACAACAGTAACCAGCGACACCAATATTGATGTCAACAAGAATAGCGGCAATGCCACTACAAGCTGATAAAGTCGATATAAGTATTTCATGTTTTAAGGTTTTTATTTCGTTTTATGTAATGTTATTACTGCAATCTCGGCAGTAGCGCCGAATCGCATTGCCACCACACCTCCAAGTCCAGATGTTACATATAGTTGCTGTCGACCTTGGTTGTATAGTCCATAATCGTTGTGAGCTGTGAGCTGAGTGAAGCGTAGTCCGAAGACAGAAACCTGACCGGCATGAGTATGTCCGCTTAATGTCAACTGCACTCTACCATCAGGCACAATTTTCTCTTGCCACACATTAGGGTCGTGCTGTAGCATCACTATGAATGCACCTTTGCCTACACCATGCAAACTCTTCTCTAAGTCAGCAAGCTTTGGCGAAGGTTTACGTCCTCCATTCTCTTCGCCTGCTATCACCAGCGAGTCGGCATTGCGCCTTATCACACGATTGTCGTTTCTCAACACCGTCCATCCCATTTGCTGCTCTCTGTCGACTGTAGCCTTGATGTTGGCTTTCTTCACGTCTTCTGTAGCATCTATATATATGCTGTAGTCGTGATTTCCTAACACAGAGTATACTCCATCTTTGGCTTTCACCTTGCTGAGCAATGGCATCACAGGAAGCAATTCATCTGGTTGCATATTCTGAATATCGCCAGTAAACACCACCATATCTGCCTTTTGTGCATTTATGCTATCTATATCCCGATGCAATATAGACTTCTTGTCATACTGAAAGCTACCCACATGAGCATCGGAGAAATGCACTATGCGATAGCCTTCGAAGGCCTCGGGCAAATCATCGAAATACAAATCGAGATGCTTAACCTCTAATTTACCAAAGCCTACTATGAAACCATACATTATTATATATATGGCACCTGCGGCAAATGGCAACCAGATGAAATTACCATAATTGCGACGACGATGGGTATATTTGCACACCAGATAGCCAATACCAGAGCATAAAGCAAACAGCATCTTTGGCATCACCACCAAGCCCACAAGCATCATGTAGACATTGATGAACATCATCTCATCGGGCACAAAATTGCGTGTGGATGCTATTGCAATGCTGTATGCCACCATCAACACCGAGGGCAACCACCAAAGTAACCTACGCCACCATGTGTAGCCTTTGTAGTGTCGCCAATAGTGCATATCGATATAGATATCAGGCAATACTATAGCCAACAATATTGGTATTATGATACGTGCTATCATTATTGATTCTTTATTTTCAAGAATTTCTTCATCATTTCCATAGGTAGCCCACGTCGACGAGCATAGTCGTCCATTTGGTCCTTACCTATATCGCCTATGCTGAAATATTTAGCTTGCGGATGTGCAAACATCAATCCTGATACCGAAGCATGCGGAGTCATCATTCCGCTTTCTGTTAATCGGATGCCAATCTGCCTAATGTTGATGATATTGTCTATCATGAAGTTGATACTCGCATCAGGAATTGATGGATAACCAACGGCTGGGCGTATGCCAACATATCGGCAATTTAGCAGGTCGTCGATAGAAGCCTGTTCGTCGGGAGCATAGCCCCATATCTTGGTTCTCACCTCTTGGTGTAAGCGCTCGGCTGTAGCCTCAGCCAATCTGTCGGCAAGGGTTTGCGCAAGCATAGTCTGATAGCAGTCAGAGCTATTGCGACTCACAGCTGGCGCATCTACTGTTGCTGCAAAGATGCCAAGTTTGTCGGTAATACCCGACGACAATGGTCGGATAAAGTCGGCAAGACATAGGTTTGGCATTCCTTCTGCTGTTGGCTTCTGCTGTCTGAGGAATGGTATACGTGTACCTGCAGCTATGATATCGTCGCCATCAGAATTAGCATCCACTATCTCAACAACAGCATGCGTCTGGTATCTATCTTCCCATTCTTCAAGCATTCGCAATGCTTCTTGCTTCTGCTTTTCTTGTTCGCTTTCGGGCTTTCCTGATAATCCCCAAGCATGGAAGAAGTATATCCAGTTGATATATGGCACAATATCCGAGATTCGATAATCTATCACCATGCTCTATCTGAATTCCAATTGCTGTCCGATATATTCTGCATCTACCTTACCATCAGCATAAACGGTATGACCATTGCAGATAGTCTGCTTCACATGCCAATTATATTCATGTCCCTCCATAGGGCTCCATCCACACTTGCTCTGTATGCACTCCTTGGTAACAGTCCATGGCTTATCTTGAGCAACTATCGCTATATCAGCATGATAGCCAGGGCGCAGGTAGCCACGCTTATTGATAGCAAACAGTTTGGCAGGATTATGACACATCAATTCCACAAGTCGTTCGATAGAAATGATGCCTTGATCCATCAGTTCGAGCATTGTCACCAACGAGAACTGTACCATAGGCATTCCCGAAGTGGCCTTTGCAGCTCCACCCTGCTTGTCTGCCAAGAGATGAGGAGCATGGTCGGTACCAACAACAGATATTCTGCCATCGGCAATAGCTTTTCTCAGAGCATCTCTATCTTCAGGACGCTTTATAGCAGGATTGCACTTTATCAATGCACGCTTTGTGGCATAGTCGGCAGACGAGAAGAAGAGATGTGCTACGGTAGCCTCAAGGCTGATGTTGTCGGTAGCCAAATCCAATTCTTTCTCTGTACTCACATGGGCAATATGCAGACGTGTACCAAATTGGCGAGCCAAACCTGCAGCCAAGGCTGCTGACTCATAGCATGCTTCCTCTGAGCGAATCAACGGATGCAACATCACATCAGGGTCGTCGCCATAAGCTTTCTTCATCTGCTCCATGTTGCGATTTATGGTATCAGTATCTTCGCAATGCGACATCAGAGGCACATTGAGTTCTGCTGCCTTTTGGAATATTTTCAATAGCGAGCCATACTTATCAACAAGCATATTGCCTGTGCTAGAACCCATAAAGAGTTTTATTCCTGGCACATGATGCCAGTCTACACTATCCATTATGCCAACATTATCGTTTGTAGCACCGATGAAGAAAGCATAGTTCACATGACTCTTCTGTCGTGCCAACTCTTCCTTTTGGCTCAGAGCCTCAAGGGTTGTTGTTTGCGGAATGGTGTTAGGCATCTCAAGGTATGATGTCACACCACCTGCTGCAGCCGCCTTCGACTCGCTGTTGATATCAGCCTTTTGTGTCAGTCCTGGCTCACGGAAGTGAACATGATCATCTATAATGCCAGGCAAAACGAAACACCCTGTGGCGTCTACTGTTTCCGAGTAGTTTCCACAGGGTGCTTCGCCTTGACCTATACTATCTATCAAGCCGTTATCAATCACGATATAGCCATCGAAGGTTTTTCCTTCGTTGACAATACGGCCATTCTGTATCAAAGTCTTGGTCATAATATCATTATCTTTTATTCTCTATAGATTTGGCTTCCAAAGAGTTTTCCTTATTTATTCTGATAAGGGTTATTCTGCAGGTTTAGCCAGTTCGTTAGGTGTTGGAGCGTTAGGCACTGGAGCCACAGGCTGCTGTACAGGAGCTTCCTTCATACCATTCATTATCTGCTGGTTTTCCTGTGCCTTCTCATAATATTCCTTCACCATAGGGTCGTTCTTGAATTTGTCGGTGGCCTTGGTCATAATATCATCTATCCACGCATCAAGCATAGGGAATTCATACTTGCTGGTGCATGTGTTTAGGAACACCCAAGGTCCGAGGATATTGTCCATATTATCCTCAACAAACTTAGTAACGAGCTTATCCATCTTCTCGTTTAGCGCCTCGTCCTCAGCCTGTAGCTGTCTGATAACAGGCTCCATATCCTTGCCATCCATGATAGCTTGGTCGTGCTTGTGTACCAATTCGGCACTTGCATTAGCCAACTTCTGATATTCTTTGATAAATTCTGTAAGCTCATCGTTGAGCGGAGTGCCTGTAACGGTCTGCTGCAGATTATCTATCTTTATAGTGATGTCGCCATCCTCAAGCACAACGGGCAATGTTGGCACACCATTCATGAAGACGTTTGCCACACGTACAGAATCGATGGTACCACTAAACTTAAACTTACCATGAAGAACATCGCACGAGTCGAGGTCCTTAAAGGTAGTGTCGGTAAACACCTTAAGATAAAGTTTTTGTCCATCGAGGTTAGAAATGCTTGATGTGCCATCAATATTGAAACTATTGGCACACGACGATAGACCGAGAACGGCCATCACTACATAAATTATCTTATTCATATCGTTGATTATCTTCACATGCTTCACATCTCGCAAACGAGAAAATTGCATTTTGTGCATGCAAAGATAGTATGTTTGAAGGATGTGGGGAAATAAATTTGCGCTATTTATAACAACAAGCTATTCTTTTATATTTTTTTTGGATAGTTCGTGATCTATACGATGTGTGGTATAAACCTCTATAACCGCTGCTATCAACAGTAGTACCACCCATTTGTTGTACAGAATCTCGATATAGTCGGCATAGTTGCTAAACATTGGTTGAAAGAAATGATAATGACTATCTGCCATCAGCACTCCTGCCACAACAAAGAATATACTTGCCAAGCCTTGAATGTTTTTTAGGCGTTTTAATGTTGTATCTGTTCCTGTGTATATCTGCATTGTCTGCATAAGGCTGAACATCACGGCTCCTATGAGGAACACCCAGCACACTATACCACGAAGCCACATTGCTACATAGCATCCTGCACCTATCACCATGAGTACACCACCCAACAGGAATATTACAGACTGTATCTTATTCAGTTGTTTCATCATCTTTTGTAAATTGCACGTCATCACTCAACACAAAGACGTCCTCATCGTCGGTCTTCATGAAGTATTTTTCTCTTGCTATCTTTTCTATTGTCTTTGGGTCACGCTTCAGTTCATGCAGAGCCTCTGCGTTCTTGGCATAGGTTTCGTCATAAGCCTTTATCTGGTCTTTAATATCGCTTATCTGCAAGTCGTATTTCACACGCTGCACAAAGCTATTGTCATCGACAAAACCTACTACCACAATACCTAACACTATCACTATAACATATTTATAGTGAGATATCATGTTCCAGATAATATTTAGTTTTTTGCCCATTCCTGTTATTAATTCTATTTTAGTTGGGCAAAGTTAATATAATTATCCGAATTCGATGCGTGTTTCACAAATTTTATTATTCGGGCTCAACATATTTGCCATCCACCTTTGTTGGCTCAAGATGCAGTCCGATATAGGTATCTTTACCGAAGCGTTCGCGTAGTCGGTGCTCTATGTTAGAAGCATGTTCATGGGCATGATAAAGGGATGTATTACCTGGCAAACGAAGGTGCATAGTAAGGGCTATATTGTTGCCAATACGACGGGTGCGCAGATGATGAATACTGCTCACACAAGGTTCTTCCTCAGCAATTCTGATTAACTCTTCTTCTATATCATCAGGCAGACTACGTTCCATAAGTTCGTCCACAGTTTGCTTGAGCAGTCGCAATGATGCACCTATAATAAAGATGCTCACTATGATGGCTGCTATAGGATCGAGCACTGTCCACTTTGCACCAAGCAATATTGATCCACCAATACCCAAGGCTGTACCTATTGACGACAAGGCGTCAGAACGATGATGCCATGCGTTGGCAACTACAGCTTGCGAGCCAACTTTCTTACCCACTGCGGCAGTAAACTGATAAGCCCACTCCTTGAGCACAATACTTGCCAAGGCTGCTATCAACGCTATCCATCCAGGCTTTGGCAATGCTATTCCTTGGATGGCATGATAGGTCTTCACCACTCCATCATAGCAAATCACCACTCCCACCATCAACAAAGCCATACCAATAATGGCAGATGCTAAGGTTTCGTATTTGCCATGTCCATAGTCGTGGTCTTTGTCTTCGGGTTTGTTGCCGATATGCACAAACACCATAACGATGATATCTGTAAGAAAGTCGGATAGCGAATGTACGGCATCTGCTATCATTGCGGCAGAATTACCAAGGATACCTGCTGCAAACTTAAGCACCAACAACAACACGTTGATAGCACTTCCCATTAATGTGACGCGATATATTTTACGCTCACGCGTCTTTGCTTCATCATCAACAACTTTATTTTCCATAATGATAAATGATAATAGTTATATCTATCTGATAAAAACGAATGAAATATAGAATTATTGTAAAAAACATGGCTTTCATTTCTTATATCAATTCTTTTATTTAACTTTGCAACATGGATTTAGCAGAAATTAAAGATAAGAAGATAGCTGTGCTGTTGTCAGGAGGTGTAGACAGCAGTGTGGTAGTTCACGAGTTTGCCTCGTTGGGCTTGCATCCCGATTGTTTCTATATAAAGATAGGTCCTGAAGAACAGGAGGAATGGGACTGCTCAAGTGAGGAGGATCTTGAGATGGCTACTGCCGTAGCTCACAAATATGGTTGCAAACTACAGGTTGTAGATTGCCATAAGGAATATTGGACTCAGGTTACTCGCTACACCATGGAAAAGGTGAAGGCAGGATTCACTCCTAACCCTGATGTAATGTGCAACCGCTTGGTTAAGTTTGGTGCCTTCAACGAAAAGATGGGACACAACTACGACCTCATTGCTACAGGTCACTATGCACAGACGGAATGTATAGATGGTAAGAAATGGCTTACCACTAGTCCTGACCCAGTGAAAGACCAGACAGACTTCCTTGCACAGATATACGATTGGCAACTCAAAAAAGCCATCTTCCCTATTGGTCACTACCAAAAGGGCGAAGTACGCGAGATTGCTGAGCGTGAACATTTGGTAAACGCAAAGCGTCGCGACAGCCAAGGCATCTGCTTTCTTGGACAAATCAACTACAACGAATATATCCGTCGATATCTTGGCGAAATGCCTGGAAAGGTAATAGAACTTGAAACAGGCAAGATGATAGGCGAACATCGAGGTCTATGGTTTCACACTATCGGTCAGCGCAAAGGTCTTGGCTTTGGTGGTGGCCCTTGGTTTGTTGTAAAGAAGGATGTAGGGGCAAATATATTGTATGTCAGCCACGGCTATGACCCAGAGACTGCTTACAAGCAAGACTTCAAGATTCATGATTTCCATTTCCTCACAACAGAAGTCAACGAACCTCGCGTCACATTTAAGATTCGCCACACTCCAGAATATCATCATGCAACAGTAGAGAAGACTGCCGAAGGCGCATACATCATCCATTCTGATGAGAAGATACATGGCGTTGCCCCTGGACAGTTCTGTGTGGTATACGATGAAGACCACCACAAATGCTATGGTAGCGGTGAGATTACACTATAAACTATAAAAGATGCGAATGCTATATAAGTGGCATTCGCATTTTTTATTATGAAGTAAGATTTTTGATTAGAAATTATGTCAATAGAAAACAACCGTTCAGTGTAAGTTGATATTGATGAGAAGTGAGTACAAAATATTGTGTTTGCTTCTTTACTTTTTATCCCATTCTTTCAGCACTTCCTTAGCTTTTTCCAAATGTCGCTTGTCTCGAGCACCACGACGGTCGAAGAGTGCAGCAGCATCAAAGGATGCACCTGTTTTAGAACGTGGAATAGCAGAGATAGCCTGTTGCATGCCTTTGAGCATACACGATAGTCCCTCCACACGAAGATCCTTTCCCCACACTTGCACTTCGCGCAGAGTATTCATCGAGGGCAACAACATGATGGTATCAGTAAGATTCTCTTGTTTCACGGTATATGCCAAATAGCCATACCGCATAAAAGTAGCCTCTTCAAAGGCTACGGGCAGATGTAGAGTGCCTGTATAGTCGGTGGTGTCGCGATAGTTGGTTTTGGTAACTACATGCACATCTCGCAATGGCGTATGCGTTTCCAAATCGCATACCACTATCACTCTTTGGGCTTTCACCTCACTACACCATATTATAATAAAGAGGGGCAACAGAAAGCCCAAAATATTACTACTCATTGTCAAGTCATTAAACCGTGGTGTTCGTATAGCACACCTTAAACTTCGACAAAGTTAATATTTTTGCTCTGTTGCCCCTCTTTGGGTTAATATACTTTTTGTATATTAAACTTTCGTTTTGCTAAATAGTAGCGTATTTAGTTAACAATCGTAAAACTATTCGTCACCCCAAGCATCATAACGCTTAGAAAGAATAGCGTCAGAAGTTGTAACGTCGCTGTCATCATTTGAAGGGATAGTAGGAACATATCCCGCAGGGTTAGATGCCGCCATTAGAGTCTGCTCTTCTATGATTGTGATATTAATTTCAGGTTTGATATATTTTGTTTTCATTGTTTCTTAGTTTTTATGTTGTTATTACTTAATTACCACTTTCTTTCCATTATGGATATAGATACCCTTGTTAGGCTTCATAGTCTTCACACCTTGTAGTGAGAAGTATTCGTTAGCATTAGCCTTAGCAGCTTCCATATTGCTTATGCCTGTTGTTTCGCCACCGAATGAAAGGAATGTAGCCTTAGATGCTGTAGCAGTGAGGTCGATATAGCACTTGCCTACAGGGATATTGACACCATCAGCAACCTTACCGAAGCCAACACCATCAGCACGCTTTGTCAATACATAGTATTTTGTATCAGCAGTAGCAGTCAAGCCCTCGCCAGCAACCTTCAAGTCGTTGCCTGCGATAGCCTCAGCAGCCTCGTTGGTAAGAGCAAACTCGTAGCTCTTCTCTTCGCCAGCAACAACATATCCAGTACCAGCCTTTAGCACCTTGCCAGCCTCTACCTGTGTAAGGTTAATCTGATTACCCTCAACCTTTGCAGTGTATACCTTGATGCCAGATTCCTCAGCAGGAACGATTACGTTAGAAGATGGTGAATAGGTAGCGAACTTAGCAGAAGAAATAGGAGCGAGGTCAGAAACTTTTTCAATTAAAACATAATCGAAAGCCACATTTGTATTATTTGGTTTTGCAGAAACAACATCTCCATTATGTAGAATAATACCTTCTATTTTTTTCACACCTTCTGTTTGAACGTAATTGATAGACCATTTAACATTATCGTAAGGAGCTGGACTTATAATATCTTCATTGCAAAGAATAGGAGCTTCTGCATCAGATCGAGTGTTAACAGAGTAAAGTACATATGTTATATTATAAGCACCATTTTCCTTTACATCAATTAATTTCATTTTTCCATCACTAACTCCACGTACAGCTTTACCACTAGACAACCTAGAATCAGCCACGTCTACTTTTTTATTAACATTCTCTACTTCTTGGAAATAAGCAACTCCTTCATATTTGGTATATTTAATATCTGTAGAACCTGCTTCTGTTGGAGATACAGAACCAGAAAATTTTTTCTCTGAACAAATGTATGCTACTTTACCATTTTCATCAGAAATATATTTTGGATATGAATAATCTATAGTCATACCACTATAAATTTGATCATTAGAATAAATACATTTTAAGATACCATTATCTGAAGTTAAATTTACAGTATAAGCAAATTTAGGCTTTTCAACCATAGAAAAATTAACAGTTATATCTTTTCCTGAAACAATAAAATTCCCCTTATAATCTTCGTAACCTGCACATTTAGCAATATAATAGTATGTAGTCTTATCAGAAAGTAAATCTGCAGATATTTCAGAAGTACAAGCTTCGTCTGTATATATTGTAACAGAAGGTGTCAAACCATTCTGCTCATAAAAAGTTGCTGTATACAAAGTTGCATTACTTGCAGTAATTTCAACTTTTGGATTTTTAATAAAACCTCCAGCAGGATTTGTAGAATAAACAAGTATTGTTACTTTCTTATCAGCATCATCCTTTAATGCTTTAATTATATCAAATGACTTTGATTCAAAAGTTGATGCAGATGTGGTTTTTGTATTTTGAGTCGATTTCAAAGTTGTAATTGTTCTATCGGCTGTATTATAAGTCATATTAGACAACCATTTTGAGGTATTATAGCCAACACCATATACTCCCTGACGCTTACTATCTGTTGAGCCTGAGAAATCTGCTGTAAAAGTGGCTGAAAGAATCTGACCTTCAATAGCCGATGCATCGACTTCAATATAAGTAATACAAGATACTCCCCAGGCCAACTTTGCAGCATCAACCGTGCCACCACTTATATTATTATATCCTGCGTTAGCAGTTTGACCTGCAGGAATGTCTCCATAAGATTTATCGGCATTGTTTCCGTCCACATAAGTCATTCTCACAGATGCTGTTTTAACATCTTGTGCATTCACCCCCCCCCGTTGCGCCAACCAAGGCAACAGCGAGAAACATCGTTTTAAATAAATTTTGTTTCATTGTTTTATGTTTTAGTTATTAATATAGGTATCGATTGTTTAAATTCAGCAGTTTGAATTATCGTTCATTAAGTAGTCGATATACAGGAGAGCAAACATCTCTACTGTGCGATTGCAAAGATAGAACATATATGTTATAACGACAAGAGGAAAAGTGCGGAAATGTCAATAAATGCCAAAATTTGTAGTTATTTATCAAAAATAATAGTCACCCATGAAAAAGATTCGCTTATGTTTACCGCAGAAAGAATGTTTGAATAATGAAAGACCAAGGTAAAGCCCTCCAGGCTATTGTCTGCTTATACGCATTACCGCGCACATCCTCGTCACTATCGTTCCGAGTATGTACGCGGTTACCTACATCGACAAGCGATGTGTACAGCCTTCCAGGCTGGTTGTTGCGACTATTCCCCATGAAATATCCACTGAAGCCTCTTCGGCTCAATGGAAAATTCATGAGGATAAAGATTACAAACCCTATATATCAGAGAATTTAGATCATATCGATGAGCTTGTCAATAGCATCGCTTACGCCTTTGTCGCCATCAGGGTTCATATTCTTTTTGACATGCTTCTTCACCACGTCCTTAACATCGTTGACTATCTCCTCGTCTTCATTATTTGCGGAATCATCATTGGTATTATCAGTATTTGCTTCATCCGGATCGCTATCATTAGGCGAAGTAGAGAGCCAATCGTTGTTCGACTTAGTCTTCGATGGTTTGCCGAAGCCTTCGCTAATAGATTTAGCAAGATCAGCCTCGCCAACGGTAAAAACCTTGCCAAGTAAACCTACCGATGCAGTATGCTCCTCACCACGGAATTCTATTGTGGTGGTAGAGAAGAAGATATAGTTATGGTAAACAAGCACACTATTGAGCAGAGGCTCAACGAGGTTGGCTATCATCGAACCACCAAGAGCACCCGTCATCTGTCGTATTTGCTTAGGCAAAGGCAGTGCATCGTTGACAGTTTGTGTGAGAGCCGAAGTGATATTCTCTTGTATCACCTCCTGATGTTTATTACGGTCAGGACATGTGGTACCCAACAATATTGCAGCAAAGAGGATTATTGCCAATCCTATCCACAGCATAGTTGTTCCACAACCTTTTCCCTTCTTCTTTGGTTTCTCAGGTGTTGGTTCTGGTGCAGGCTCATATTCTGGCTGTACATATGCAGATTGTGGAGCTGGATTTGTAGGAGGTGGCGGAGGAGTCTGTTGTCCATAAAGATAGTTTTTGAGTTCTTCCACCTGCCATGCAGGAGTCCAGTCTGTCATTCCCTCAGCCCATACCAGGGTATCAGAGTTAAGACCTCTTTTCACAAGCTCGTCGATAGTGTATGGTCCTGCTTGCTGTCCGTTGTCTACGATAAAATAGTTCATTTTTCTATATATATAATAATGTGGGCGCAAAAGTACAAAAAATATATCTATTTGCCTATATCTGCTTAAAAAAAAATCATCGTAACATTATCGCAACATTAGTGCAATGCTGCAGCAACATCTTTTATAGACCTTTGCGTCGTGAAAAGTACAACAACAATAAAACGATGAAAAAGAATTTGATTGTTGCAGCCGTTATGGCTTGCGTCGCCATGAGCGCCATGGCACAAGATGTAGACTTAACTCCAAAGATTGGAGGAACCATTCGAAGCAAATACGAATACCAGACCGAAGAGGGCGAAGGTCGCTTCGAGGTTAGAAATGCGAGAATTAATATCACAGGCAAGGTTACTCCTATAGTATCATACAAGGCTGAGATAGACCTCTGCGATGAGGGCGCAATAAAGATGCTTGATGCATATACAAGATTGAAGCCATCGAAGGATTGGCAGTTTACAATTGGTCAGATGCGTGTGCCTTTCACCATCGATGCCCACCGCTCTCCACATCAGCAGTATTTCGCCAACCGTTCGTTCATTGCCAAACAAGTGGGCAATGTGAGAGACGTTGGTGCTGCCGTAGGATATAATGTTAATGTTGGTTTTCCTATCATCCTCGAAGCAGGACTCTTCAATGGTTCAGGCCTAACAAACCAGAAGGACTATTGGACCAAGGGAACAAACTATTCTGCAAAGGCTCAATTCTTGTTGCCATGCGGACTCAACGTAGTGGGTAGCATACAGAAAGTGAAACCATCGGATGTTACCGTTACTATGTATGATGGCGGACTCACCTTCCACCACAAGCAACTCTTGATAGAGGCAGAATATCTGTACAAGCACTATTCTAAGGATGCCTTCGAGGGAGTGCATGCCTTTGATGGTTTCATCAACTACGATTTCTTGATGAAGAAAGGTCCGCTGCAGAAAATCTCAGCCCTTGCCCGTTATGATTTCATGAGCAACCATAGCAATGGTAAGCGTTATGAGAATAGCAATGGCGAGAGTGTGCTCAAGGTCAACGACTACAAGCGCAGTCGTATCACCAGCGGTATCACGCTAAGCTTCGCCCAACCTTTCATCAGCGACGTAAGAATAAACTTCGAAAAATACTTCTATGCCAAGAATAGCATAGCCAAACCATCCGAAAAAGATAAAATCGTCATTGAGTTTATGACGAAATTCTAAGGAGAGTGAAGAACGAAGAGTGAAGAGTGAAGAATCCATTAGCTTTTATAGCATTTTGATTCTTCACTCTTCACTCTTCACTCTTCACTCTTCGTTCTTCACTCTTCACTCTTCACTTCCTACTGGCTCTCTCTATACTTTCCTTCTTCTTTATCTTCGAGCATAGAGAGGTAGCTTTGGTAGCGGCTGGCAGAGATATAGTGGTCTTCCACAGCCTTGAGCACAGCACAACCAGGCTCGTGAGTGTGAGTACAGTTGTTGAAACGGCAATGCTGCGAGAAATGGAATATCTCTTTGAAATAGCTCGTTATCTCTTCAGGCTCCATATCGAAGGTGCCGAAACCTTTTATGCCCGGAGTGTCGATGACGTAGCCACCACATGGCAACTGGAGCATTTCGCTGAATGTTGTGGTGTGCATACCCGTATCGTGAGCATAGCTAATCTCGGCAGTACGCTGCTGAGCGCCAGGCACAATGCGATTGATAAGAGTAGACTTTCCCACTCCACTATTTCCGCTTAGCAAAGTCACTTTGCCCTGCAAGTGCGGCATTATCGTCTCTACACCCTCGCCTGTTTCTGCCGATACCTCCAAACATTCGTAGCCGATGGTGGTATAGAGGTTCACCATCATCTTCTGATATCGAGCCTCATCTTCGGTTAGGATATCCGTTTTGTTGAATACCAACACCACAGGCACATTATAAGCCTCAGCCGAAGCCAAGAAGCGATCGATGAAGGTGGTGGAAGTCTGCGGATGAGCCACAGTAACGATGAGCATAGCCAAATCGACATTAGCAGCGAGGATATGGCTTTGCTTCGAAAGGTTCTGCGACTTTCTGATGATATAGTTCTTTCTATCTTCGATAGCCGAGATAAAGGCAGTACCCTCTTGGTTAGTAACCAAAGTAACCCTGTCGCCAACGGCCACAGGGTTAGTGCTTCGGATACCTTTCAGTCGAAAGTTACCCTTTATCTTGCTCTCTATGAGTTGTCCATCGTCGGTTTTGACGGTATACCAACTACCAGTATTTTTTATTACTAATCCTTTCATGCGCAGGATTACACAGTCATGATTTCCTTCTGCTTCTCAGCAAGCAGGTCGTCAATCTTCTTGATGTACTTATCGTGAAGCTTCTGCAAGTCGTTCTCGGCATCCTTCTCAAGGTCTTCAGAGAGTCCGTCCTTGATAGCCTTCTTCAGTTTATCCTTGATTTCGCCACGTACGTTGCGCACCTCCACCTTAGTCTTTTCACCAATCTTGTTGCACTGCTTCACCAAGTCGCGACGACGCTCCTCTGTAGGCTGAGGAATAGCAAGGCGGATAACTTCGCCATTATTCTCAGGAGTGATACCTACATCGCTATCCATGATACCCTTTTCGATATCCTTGATAGCCTTACGGTCCCAAGGCTTAATAGCTATGGTACGTGCGTCAGGCACAGATACTGATGCCACCTGGTTCAATGGCACCATTGATCCGTATGAGCTAACTCTAACTCCGTCGAGGATTGCAACATTTGCACGTCCTGCTCTAATGCGTGCCAACTGCTCTTCCAAGTACATGGCAGCCATATCCATACGCTCTTCGGCGTCGGTAAGTGTTTCTTTTACGTCTAACATAATAATTAAATTAATGATTTTCGATATTTTGCACAAAAATAGGCATTAATTTCGAAATAGCCAATAGTTTGATTATATTTTTGTATAAGAATAGGTGGAAATAATCGAAATAAGGGCTAAGAGTTTTCTGTTTTGTCTCTGCTTTTGTATGGCTTAACTTAGTTTTCTTACCTTTTGCCCAAACATACCTTGCTATTTAAGTTTTCTATCACTATTTAGCCCGCACAGGTTATAATCTGTAATCAAGAAAGAGTGTATTTGCAACATTATGCAAGAAAAGTGGGAAAATATTTGATCTATTGAAATTAACTTGCTACTTTTGCGATGTTATTAGAGAAATAGAACAACTGACACCGCTTATTGAACATTTTAAAATTATATTAATAGTTGCGTATGAGACATTTCTACACTACGATGTTGGCAGCAATGGTTGCTACAACATCATTTGCACAATCAACAGTAAAAACTCAGTCGCTCCTTGAGGCAAATACCGTTGGTACAGTTACCACGTGCCCTATCAAGCAGCAATCAAAAGTGCTTCCTTTTGGAGCCAAGAAGACAAACTTCCGTCTTCCAAACTTTGCTAAAAAAACAACCAAGTCGTTAGCTAAGCGTGTTAAGAACAACGCAGTAGACACACCTCTTATTACTGAGCAACCTGCAGGTACACTTCATGCCAACTATTATGGTGAAGAAGCTGGTTATGAGATTTTCTGGAACCAGGTGTTCTCTACCGAGATTGATGGTCCTGCCGAGAACTTCGTAGTTGCAGACAATGGCGACGTATATCTTCAGGATGCTATGGCAACATTGCGCCAGGGTAACTGGATTAAGGGTCACAAGGCAGAAGGGGACACCATTGTATTCAACTTTCCACAGAAATACTTCACACAGGAAGCAACCGACGACAATGGCAACCCTATTGGCGGAATGGAATACTATTATCTATGGCGCACAGTGCTAAACTATGCTCGCGACTCATTCGTTCCAGACCCTTCATCACAGACTATTAAATATGTTTTGCGCGACGACTCATTGATTCGTGTCGACGACTACAAGCAAGGCATCTATCTTAGCCTCGCTACCGAAGATGGCGAATGGGTGGGCTACAACGACTTCCGTAGCACATGGACAAAGTGTAAAGACGTGGCAGCTGTACTTCCAGCTAACGTAAAGCCTGAGAAGTATCAAGCCGACTATTTCTACGATGCTAATAATCATGCAGACACACGTATCGTAAATGTAGCTTTCGATGGCAACGATATTTATCTTGGCAACCTCACCGATGGCAACCCTAACGGTTAGGTTAAGGGTGAAGTTAAAGATGGCAAAGCTACATTCAGAGGTATGAACTATCTTGGCGTAGAAGCAGGTATCGATGCAGGTACATCTTATCACACATATTTCACACCAGCAGGTTCTGCCAAGGTTTACTACGAGGAGTTCGACTATACCGTAGATAGCGTTTATCTAAGAGACGAGATTACTTTCGACATCAACAAAGAGACAAAGTCTTTGAAGGCCGATAGCTTGTTCCTTATTAATATAGGTAAGAACGATATTTATTCTCTCACCAAGTTCTACAACTGCAGCATGACACCTTGGACAGAGAAGCCTGGCACACATAAAAAGCCTGTACTCTACGACTACATTCCATTCAAGGATAGCTTCGGTAAGGGCGGTATGCAATTCGATGTTGAATACACATCTACTGATGGCGTATACCTCGACCCTAACAAGATGTACTACAACATCTACTTCGACGACGAGTTGTTCACATTCTATTCTGACGAATACAAGAATGGTTTACCAGGAGATGCCGACGAGGTTACTGACATTCCATTAACCTACAACAACAGCGTAGACCTCATGGCTTACAACAACTCACGCATCGTATACTTCTACACCACTGGTTTCAAGAGCTTTGGCATACAGCTCCTTTACAAGGATGGCGACAAGGTATACAAATCAGATATGGCTAAATTCGTATTCGACAAGGATGGCGAACCTGTAGCTGGTATCAAGAATGCAACAGCCAACGAATTCGGTTCTGCAGTAAAGAGCGTAAGCTATACCGACCTCAGCGGTCGCACTATCAGCAAGCCTAACAAGGGTATCTACATGAAGACCATGAGATTTGCTGACGGTACTCAGAAGACTATTAAATACTTTAAGAAATAAGACCATGATACAGAAAAAACATTTCCTCGTTGCCCTTATTATGGCTGCCGCTTTTGCTGGTTATAGTTCTGATAGCTATGCCGACAATGGATTGATAACATATAGTGCAAATAATGGCACAAAAGAAGTGAAATACTTCGGAACAAACAAGAAGGAGTCTTTCGATGTCGCCATGTTGCTTGCCGACAAATATGCCAAGGGCAAAAAGATTGAAACCATCAAAGTGCCATTCCCTAAGGATGCAGAAATAGGCAATGTCAAGATTTGGCTGACAAAGAAGCTTACTCTTGTGAACAAAAAGAATGTGCCTGACGTGATGAGTCTTGATGCCACGATGGACGACTCTACTGCTATTGTAAAGCTCACTACTCCATATACCATCGATAGCGACACGCTATACATTGGCTATTCGTTTGATGTTGTTGAGCTAACTGAAAAAACAGCGCTTCCTATTTCCTTGATTAATGAAAAAGGAGCACAGGGATTGTGGGCTCACTCAAACCGCACATATCGTTCATGGCTTGACAAGTCTACTTACGGATGCTCAGCTATGCAGGTAGAGCTATCTGGATTTAATGCCAACGATGCCTACTTCAATGGTTTCAAGGATTATTATAATCAGGTGAACATAGCTACACCAATTAAGCTTACCCTCTTGAATCGTGGCTACAATGGCATAAAGTCGATAGACTATAGCTACAGCGTAGGCGATAAGAAAGGTAGCTACCGTTTAACTCTTGATGTTCCTATCCCAGCATACCTCAATGCTTCTACCGAGTTTAAATCACATTGCCTGCAATAGAGGCAAAGGGTAAATATCCTGTAACATTCTCTATCGACAAAGTGAACGGAGAGGCTAACAGCGAAACAGCTACTGCCAACAGCTCAATGGCAATATACAACAAGTTGCCTAAGCATCGCCCTGTGATGGAGGAGTTTACTGGTACATGGTGTCAGAATTGTCCTCGTGGTTGGATTGCTTTGGAAGTTATGGCACGTTTGCATCCTGATTTCATCGCTTTGGCATACCATTCAGGCGATGTGATGCAGGTTATTGACCAGAAGTTGTTCTTAGGCTTCGATACTGAGAATCCTTCATATCCTATGGCAAATATCGATCGTGTATACACAGATATAGACCCATACTACGGCGCAGATATGACACCATTCGGTATTGAGAAACTATGGAAAAAGCAAGCAGAGATATTGGCTCCTGCATCTTTGGAGACAGAGGCGGCATTTACTCCTGATGGCAAGAATATCAAGGCTAAAGCCATATTGGAATTCCCTGAGGCTGCCAACGATGCCGACAAGTATAGCGTAGAGTTTGTGCTCGTAACAGATGGTTTGCATGGCGAAGGTCAAGCATGGGAGCAAGAGAATACTCTTGACCAAGGAGCCAAGGACGAGTTTCCTTTCCCTGAGGCAGAACCATTCTTGCAGGGCAAATCTTCTGTAAGCAATATTCACTACAACGATGTGGTAGTAGCAACAACTCGTTTGCTCAATGGTCTTATCAAGTTGCCTGCAAAGGTAGAGGCAGAGAAGGCTTTCAGCATCGAAGGCGAAATTGCTAATGTAGACAGCATCAAGAATTAGCTCTATCGATAACACGAATATTCGTTTTTTTACCTTAGGTTTTTGGCAAAAATCTATAGAAAGAACATTAATAATCATTAATGAGACGTTAATATCTACTTACACTTACACCTTATGGTTGTATTTGTTGTACCTGTTGTATTTATTGTTTTCTCTCACTACAATATTTTGTCTTTCTTCAAAACAACAACATTATTTTTAAAAAACAACATATACAACCTATACAACAAATACAACTTCAGAATGTCTCTGTAACCAACTTCATCGCAACACTACT
>ENA-UEQM01000392-UEQM01000392.1-human-gut-metagenome-genome-assembly--contig:-NODE-392-length-28791-cov-12.057011_pt1 | contig 28791 bp, 16 predicted proteins | sample MGYA00242948_ERZ507948 | MGnify/ENA primary metagenome ERZ507948 (study PRJEB26167, sample SAMN06115440) | human gut metagenome | host: Homo sapiens | place: China:Hubei | collected 2015-07-28... | reverse complement strand
GCAAGATTTTCAAAGATCTCTCGTGCTTACAGCGTATAGCTGCTTAGCACATTATTGAATTATTAACGAACTATTGATACCATGCTCGCAGTCTTTATTCTTTTCCTGCAAGCTAATTTCGGATGGACATCCGGAACGGCAGGAACAGTTTATTCATCTTTTTTAGCTTGCGTCTACTTCTTGCCAATTATAGGTGGAGCAGCTGCTGACAAATGGGGATATTCTAAGATGGTTACCATCGGTATCTTCGTTATGTTCTTGGGTTATCTACTTCTATCACTTCCTATGGGAGCAGATATTCCTGCAATAGTTGTTATGGTCGCAGCTTTGTTACTCGTGAGTCTTGGTACGGGCTTATTTAAGGGTAATCTTCAAGTTATGGTAGGTGACCTTTACAATGACCCAAAGTATGCTCAGAAGCGTGATGCCGGTTTCTCACTTTTTTATATGCTTATAAATGTAGGTGCCATGTTTGCTCCTACAGCAGCTATTAAGATTATGGATTGGGCGCAACTGTCTTTAGGTATCAGTAAGTCCGACTCTTACCACTTTGCTTTTGCTGTAGCTTGTGTTTCTCTTATTGTTTCTATAGCTATCTACTATTTGTTTAAATCTACATTTGCACATGTTCTTACAACAGATAAGGCTGCTGTAGAGAAAAATACTAAAGAATTAGAGGAAATGGCTCCTGCAGAAACTAAAGAGCGCATCGTTTGCCTTTGCCTCGTGTTTGCCGTAGTTATCTTCTTCTGGATGGCATTCCATCAGAATGGAGCAACTCTTACTTATTTTGCGCGTGATTTTGTTGCTACTTCAGCTACAGGTGTAACTGCTATGGAGATGGATGTTACAAATCTTGTTGCTTGTATCTTTATTGTTTATAGCCTTTTTGGTATTTTCCAAAATAAGGGTAAAGGAAAGATTATTCCTGCAGTATTAATAGTAGCTGCTGTTGCATATCTCTCATATAACTATATGAACGTAACAGAAGTGGAAATATCAGCTCCTATCTTCCAGCAATTTAACCCTTGCTTTGTAATAGCTTTAACCCCTGTTAGTATAGGCATTTTCGGATGGCTTGCTAAGAAGGGTAAAGAACCTAAGGCTCCTGTAAAAATTGGTTTAGGTATGATAGTTGCTTCTATAGCATATTTGCTTATGACTACAACAACTATGGCACTTCCTGCACCAGATGCTGTAAATCCAAAACATCTCGCAGATGTAAATCCTAATCTCCTTGTTACTACATATCTGATTCTTACTTTTGCAGAGTTGTTGCTTTCTCCAATAGGTATTTCCTTTGTGACTAAGGTTGCTCCAACTAAGTATAAGGGTATTATGATGGGACTTTGGTTTGGCGCTACAGCCGTTGGTAATTTCCTTGTATCTATACCAACAATGTTATGGGGTAATGAGCATTATGTGGTTTGGGGAACACTTATGTGTATCTGTCTCGTTGCAGCCCTCTTCATATTCTCTATCATCAAAAAGTTGAATAAGGTAAGCTAAAATATAAGTGAAGAGTGAAGAGGGAAGAGTGAAGAATCAAATAGTAAATAAACTAATAGACTAACGGATTCTTCACTCTTCCCTCTTCCCTTTTTTCTTCCTTTGTCCCCTTGGGGTTGCGTTCGTCGCAGCTCGGCTGCGTCGCTTTCGCTTTCTCTTGCTTTCGCTTTCGCTTTCTCTTCCTCTTCCTCTCTAGCTCCCTCTTCCTCTTTCGCCTCTTCCCTTTTTCCCTCCCTTTGCTTCCCTTAACTAATTTTTATTATCAATTTATTTTGTTATTCAGATTTTTTGCCTAAATTTGCAGATACTATGTGGTTAACGTAAACACACAAATTGAGAAAATCATAAAAGAACAATATAAAATTAACATTAAAACTATGGCAAACAATTCAGAACTCATTGCTCTATGCGAAGAAAGAGCAAAGCAATGGTTGTCACCTTCGTTCGACGAAGAGACACGTAAGGATGTTCAGGCTATGCTTGACAACGAAGATAAGTCGGCACTTATCGACGCTTTCTATCAGAATCTTGAATTTGGTACAGGTGGCTTGCGCGGCATCATGGGCGCAGGTACAAACCGTATGAACAAATATATTGTTGGTATGGCTACTCAGGGCTTTGCCAACTACATTCTCAAGGCTTTCCCAGGCGAAGAAAACCTCTCGGTAGTAGTAGGTCACGACTGCCGCAACAATTCGCGTCTCTTTGCTGAGACCGTGGCTGCCATCTTCTCGGCTAATGGCATCAAGGCTTATCTCTTCGAGGGATTGCGCCCTACACCAGAGATTTCGTTCGCCATCCGTCAGCTTGGCGCTAAGGCTGGTGTCAACGTAACAGCTTCTCACAACCCTAAGGAGTACAACGGCTACAAGGCTTACTGGAGCGATGGCGCTCAGGTTTTGGCTCCACACGACAAGGGCATCATCGACGAGGTAAACAAGGTTACTATCGACCAGGTGAAGTTTGAGGCTAACTGGGATAAGATTCAGATTATTGGTGGCGAAATGGACTACGACTACATGACAGCCGTACATACTGCCATGATCGACCAGGATGTAATCCTTCGTCAGAAAGACCTCAACATCGTTTACTCGGCTATGCACGGCACAGGTCGCGTAATCGTGCCTATGTGCTTGCGCTCATGGGGATTCCAGAACATCAACGTGGTGCCTGAGCAGATGGTTGTCGATGGCAACTTCCCAACCGTAGTTTCTCCAAACCCTGAGAATGCTGAGGCTATGACTCTCGGTATGAAGCTCGGTACTAAGCTTAATGCCGACCTCGTGGTGGCTACCGACCCTGATGCCGACCGTTTGGCTATCGTTTGCCGTGACGACAAGGGCGAGTGGATGATCATCAACGGCAACCAGACTGCCATGATGTTCTGCTACTACATCATCGAAAACAAGAAGAAGCTCGGCAAGCTTAAGCCTACCGACTTCCTCGTTAAGACTATCGTTACTACCGAGGTTATTGCCGAGATTGCCAAGAAGAACAACGTGGAGCTTCGCGACTGCTATACAGGCTTCAAGTGGATTGCTCGCGAAATTGCTATTTCTGAGGGTAAGCAGGATTATATTGGTGGTGGCGAAGAGTCGTTCGGATTCTTGCCATACGACAAGGTTCGCGATAAGGATGCTCCTGCTTCTATCTGCTTGATTTGCGAGATTGCTGCTTGGGCTAAGGATCAGGGCAAGACTCTCTACGACCTCTTGATGCAGATTTATGCTGAATATGGCTTCAGCAAGGAGTTCACAGTCAACGTGGTTCGCCCTGGCAAGACTGGTGCCGACGAGATTAAGCAGATGATGGCAAACTTCCGCGCTAACCCTCCTCAGGAGTTGGGTGGCAGCAAGGTCGTTACATGGAAAGACTATCAGTCTCTCGAGGTTAAGCATGCTGACGGTAGCGTAGAGAAGCTCGACATGCCTGCTACAAGCAACGTGCTCCAATGGTTCTGCGACGACAACACCAAGGTGAGCGTTCGCCCTTCAGGTACCGAGCCTAAGATTAAGTTCTATCTCGAGGTTAAGGATCCTTCGTTCAAGTGTGCCGGTTGCTACGCTCGTTGCAACAAGGCTGCCGACGAGAAGATCGAGGCTATCAAGAAGTCGCTCGCTCTATAATTTTCAAATAGGAACATGTCGGAAACCTGGCTTTGCCTTATTCATAGGGCTGAGCCTCGTTTCCGATTTTTTTCAATAGCTACTTAATCATTATCTCTAACTTTGGCTAAAAACTAATTATGAAACTAAACCATATTACATTTGCCTCACTACTTTGTTTGGCTCTTAATGCCAACGCCCAGCAACGCTCTATGTTGGACATCAGGAATTGGGAGTTTTCGCATGATAGCGTGGAATGGAAAAACGTAACCATTCCGCACGATTGGGCTATTAGCGGACCATTCGACAAGAAGTGGGACCTGCAGAATGTTGCCATTGTTCAGAATGGCGAAAAACAAAAAACCGAGAAGTCGGGACGTTCGGGAGCGCTTCCTTGGATAGGGCAGGGCTTCTATCGCACCACCATAAATCTTAAGCAACTGCCACCTCATGCCATGCTCGTTTTCGATGGAGCCATGGCTGAGCCTCGTGTGCTCGTCAACGGCAAATATGCTGGCTATTGGGCTTATGGCTACAACTCGTTCCGACTCGACGTAACCCGCTTTCTGCGCAAGGGCGACAACACCATCGAGGTGCATCTGCAGAATGTCGAAGAGAGCAGCCGTTGGTATCCTGGCGCAGGCTTGTTCCGTCCCGTAACGCTCATCACCACGGGCAAACAGAATATCGACTCGTGGGCTACCTATGCTCGCACTCTCTCGCTCTCTAAGCGCGAGGCGCAAATCGAGGTGTCTACAAAGGTTGTGGGCATCGACAACAACGCCAACGACAAGCTGGCCATCGAAGTTGCCATCCTCAACCCTAAGGGCTACGAAGAGATTGCAGGCCATGCCGACGTGCCTGCCAACGGAGTGGTCACCCTTCCTCTCACCATGAAGAAGCCACAAGCGTGGTCGCCTGAAAATCCGTTCCTCTACAATCTCGAGGTTCGACTATATAAGAATAATAAGGTGGTAGACAAAACCACTCAGAAGCTTGGCGTGCGCACGGTTAGCGTGAGCAAGGAGAATGGTTTCCAGCTTAATGGCGCAACGAGAAAAATCAAGGGCGTTTGCCTGCACCACGACCTCGGACCGCTTGGTGCTGCTGTCAACAAGGCTGCTCTCATACGCCAAATCAAACTCATGAAGGATATGGGTGCCGACGCCATTCGCACCTCGCACAATATGCCAAGCCAGATGCAGATGGACCTTTGCGACTCGCTCGGCATGATGGTCATGGCTGAGAGCTTCGACATGTGGGTTTATCCTAAATGCAAAAATGGCTACGCTCGATTCTTCAAGGAGTGGGGCGACAAGGACATGACAAACCTCGTGTTGGCTCATCGCAACCATCCGTCTATCGTGATGTGGAGCATCGGCAACGAGATTCCGGAGCAGGGCATGAAGGGCGGCACAGAAATGGCTAAGCACCTTCAGGATATCTGCCATCAGCTCGACCCTTCGCGTCCGGTCACTCAGGGCATCGACCGCCCCGACAACGCCATCCGCACAGGCTTTGCCCAAGCCATGGATGTGCCGGGCTTCAACTATCGTGTACACAAATACGAGCCTTGCATCGGCAAGTTGCCTCAGCAGTTCTTGCTCGGTTCGGAAACAGCCTCTACCGTTAGCTCGCGCGGAGTATATAAGTTCCCTGTAGAGTGGGGCGTTACAAAGGCCGACAAGGACGGACAGGTGACTTCTTACGACACTCAATGGTGCTCGTGGAGCAATCTGCCAGAGGAGGATTTCCTCGCCATGGACGACTACAATTACACCATCGGTCAGTTCGTGTGGACCGGCATCGACTATCTTGGCGAACCTACTCCTTATGATGAATATTGGCCAAGTCGCAGCAGCTATTTCGGCATTTGCGACCTTGCCGGATTGCCTAAGGACAGATATTATCTCTATCGCTCGGAATGGAACAAGAATAGCCACACCCTCCACCTCTTGCCTCATTGGACATGGCCGGGTCGCGAGGGCAAGCTCACGCCTGTGTTCTGCTATACCGACGCTCCCGAGGCTGAGCTATTCATTAATGGCAAGTCGCAAGGACGCATCAGAAAGCAGCATGCCACTATGGCAGACAAGCCTGAGGTGCGCGCTCGTCGCTACCGCCTGATGTGGAACGACGTGAAGTATGAGCCAGGCGAACTCAAGGTTGTGGCTTATGGTGCCGACGGCAACAAGGTGGGCGAAACCTCCATCCATACTGCTGGCAAGGCTGCTGCCGTGGCCCTGAAAGCCGACAAGACCGTGCTTGCTGCCGATGGCGATGATTTGGCTTACGTCACAGTCTCGCTCGTCGACAAGGATGGCAACGAGCTTCCTACCGCTTCCGACAACATCTCGGTCGAAGTATCTGGCGCAGCTTCGTTCCGCGGCATCTGTAATGGCGATGCCACCTCGCTCGAAGTGTTCAGCCAGCCTCGGATGAAGCTCTTTGGCGGCAAACTCGTCGTTACCCTCCAGGCTGCCAACGCTCCTGGCGTAGCCACTCTCAAGGTTGTCGACAAGAGCAACAAGAATGTGAAGCCTGCAAGCGTGGAGATTCAAGTGAAGTAAACAAAACAGCCTCACCCAAACAGCCTCATCCCCAACCCCTCTCCAAAAGAGAGGGGAGTAATTAGACTTGAGGGGTGAAACTATTGACTATAACTTACGGATTAAATCATAAAAAAAAGAGCATGTCAAACGCAACATGCTCTTTTTTTATCTATTATTATTTATATTACTCATATATTAATAGTATATATTACTCATATACTATTGCTAAATCCTCCAGCAACATTAGAGTATTTACTCCCCTCTCTTTTGGAGAGGGGCAGGGGGTGAGGCTGTTTTTTTTATACCCTCATTTTCACCGTTTTCTCTTTCTTATCCTCCGTTGCTACCTTTATTATATATAGTCCCGTAGCCACTTGCTTTTGCCATGATGTGGCATTAATGCCTGAGGCAAAAGTCAGAAGTTTACCATCGATGGTGTAGATTCTCACAGAGGCAAGATTGCTTGCGAGCGAGCTTACCGTGATAGTGCCACTCTGAGGCGAGAAGCAGCGTATGGTGTTTTCCTCGCTGTCATTCTCGATGTTGTATATTGCCGTAGTGATATAATATCTGCCATGCTCGTTGGCTTCAATCTCTATAGCATGGTCGGCTGGGGTATAGGTGCCTGTCTTGGCGTCGAGAATATAGAGTGGGGCGTCGAGATACCTGTTTGCCTCCAACTCCACAGCCACTATCTTCTTTTCCTTTGCTATCACTCCAAAAGGCAAGATGCCAATCTTTGGCAAAGCGTTGAGCGCAGCAGCCTGAGTTCCAGCTATGGTGTACACCTGCGGAATATCCTCCAGCTCTGTGTTGTTGAGCAATTCTATATCCTCATCGTCGTTGAAGTCGTCATCGGCATCATCCTTCACCACCACCTTTGCCATAGCCATTCGTTTACCATTCTCTACCACATTGATGCTCATCTTCGCTGGTGTCTCAGATATTGCAGAACCACCCGATGTCCAGCGGTCTGTAGTCATCATCAATGTAAAGTAAGCTTGGCTCACCGTTGCGCCTTCCTTCACCTTCACAAAGAATCCCTGCATAGGTTCGATTATATAGTCATCTTTGCGGTTGTATGTTCCCTCAGGTATGATATGTGCATTCAGCACTCCATTATCCAGCGTCCACACTTTGCGCTCAAAACTTGGATTTCCGTTCAAGAAATGATACATACTAAGCGAAGCAGTATAAGGGTTGCCCACTATGTAGTATAGGTTGTTGCTATGATTGTTGGCTGTGAGCGGCTGAGAGATTTCGCCCAGCAAACTTGGCTCATTAGAGTATGGCACATTTAGCATATACTTTTCAGGCTTTGGCACAGAAACCTTCAAGTCAGAATACCCTCCATCTGGTTTGAAGTATTTATATTCCTCATCCTCCTTAGGCAGACGGAATAGCCATTTTGCCGACAGGGTTTTATATTGGTATTGGTCGCCAGCCTTTAGAGCAAAGCCCTTGCCTTCAGAATATTTCTCGTCCAGCTTATTGTATACATGGCTCCAATATAGCGATTCTACATTCATCGAAGCATCCGATATGCTTTCTATGCTGATGTTATTGCCATCAAAATCGTGAACCTTATATTGAGTTCCGCCATCCACTATCTGCGTTTCGTTGCTATCCCAATTGCGCTGATACACTGGGGCTGCCACACGATTATCAGAAGTCTTATCAAAGTTCATTGCCGAGAAAGCAGTCTTCGACTCTTCCCTGCCTGTTGTTTTTGGCACAAAGAAGTCGCCAGCATAAATATTCTTCATTGGGGTCGATACGAGATTCCATTTGTTGCTCTCCACTTCCTTCTCCACGAAAGCCTTATTATATATAAGGTATGGCTGATTGAGCAGCTCAGCTTGTGCCTTGAAGAATATCTGGTCGCAGAGATTACCATGGAAAGTCTCACACTTAAACGTTCCGTTGCCGTCTGTAGAATGGTCGTCAGGGTCGGCAGTATTGTCGTTCCATGTCACCACAAAGTCGTATGCAATACCCGATGTAGCCTCCTCGCCCTTAAAGTTTGTCAACTTCGTAGCGATATTGTTACTCGCACGATAAACGATATTGTCAAGTCCCGGATACACCTTTTTATTTTCAGTGATAACAACCTTCGAGAATTTCATTGGCGTATAAGCCTGTTGTCTTGTCAAGCTGCTATTAGCTGTATTGTCATAAGTAGCCTCACCATAGTCTTCATAATTTTTGTCGTATAGCTCTGCTGCCGTAGATCTCTTCCAGTTCAGATCGTTGTTCCAGTTGGCATTAAGCTTGTTTGCAACAGAAGGAAACCATGTAAGATACTCTGGCACCACCTTTAACGTTATGAACAAATCGCCAGGACATGCAGCTGTCGTAGTACTATTATGCAGTTCATACGAGAAGTTCAGCTCATACCAATATCCTTCATGCAGAATATCCAAGACATTATCATCAAACACCAGTCCCAATGTCTTTTTTCCTGATGCCAAAGTTTCTTCTTTCAACTTACCAACAATCTGTTTTGTTGAAGTGAAAGTAGGGTCGTTGCTGTCTGAGATAAATACCTTTTGATCATCAAGGAACTTAATCTCAATATTCTCGTCTTTTCCATTATTAAGTTCAACCACCGGCAATATCAGCATGCCATTATCCGCCTTCTTCAGCATCTCCCTTATTTGTGGCAAACCGATGCGCACGGCACGGTCGTCGGTAGGATAAGCCACTTTGTCGAAACCAAGAATAAGCTTCGGACCATCCTCCACAATACGAATAGTGAAGTACATAGGGTCTGAACATATTTCGTAAGTCACAGTTCCCTGCTTTATTGAAGTTGCAATAGGAACAGCCGCTATCTTGTATGTTCCCACCTGTTTAAACTTATACCCCGTAAGACTGTTGCTTACAGCAAGCACCAATGTTCCCTCGCCATCTACGCCCTTGATATATTTATCAAGTATGTCGTAGTCGGCAGGATTAGATGTTTGGAATGCAGTATTAAGAGAAGTCGCATCAGGAAACTTCAGGCGATAATTTCCTAACGCCTCCTGCAACCCCGAGATAGAAGAAAACTTATTGTCTGCGCCATCTGGAGTTCCCACAAACCAGTCGAACTTCACATTATTAAGCAAGATAGAGCCACCGCCCACATTGTCGGCAGTCTCAAGCTTTGCATTAATATCCACATCAGGCGTACTATTGCCGTCGCACGACACTCTCACCGTAGTAACCACACTTCCGTTGGCATCAGATATAGCCACCTTCTGCTGCACAATGCTGAATTCCTCGCTATATGATGAACATGCATCAGTAGACTTACCCCATTCATCGGGATTGCCATCAGCATCAGGATAAGCCACCGAAACATAAAACTTCTTTCCCAAAGGCAAATCGAAGTGCCTGTTGGCTATTATCAATATTACATGTCCCTCAGGATCTATCTCAAACGCCTTTGAACTTGCATCATAGTTGGCAGGAATAGTTACCTCGCCATATTCGTCGGCAGTACCGTCGCCATTATAGTCGATGCCCGCAAACGGCTTGCCATCCATATCGGATATACGATAAAACAACTTCGACTCCTTGCCCACACCTGTTATAGCTTGCACATTTTCGTAGTGCGAAGTTATTTTAAGTGTAATCTTGTCGTTTGCTATGCTTCCGCTCTTATCATTAGGACAAGCAGGCTGATTCTGCAGCACGTCCACCTTAGCATGCTGAATATATAGTCGAATGTCGTCAATGGCATAGTCGGCACCATAAGTACCCGAACACATATTGTCGAGCACAATACGGAAGTCGGAATAGTTTTCCACTCCCGTATTCTTTCTCATCACTATTCGGCTGTACACCTGAAACCATATACCTATCTGTCGTCCACCCTCTGTGTTAGAGGCAAAGTCGCCAGATGTGAATGATGTCAGCAGTCGCTGATGAGTCACCTTGTCGTTCTCATCCTTTATGATGCCATATAGTTTGAACAGCACCTGAGGTTGTACTGGAGCAGAAGAAGCTGTAAAGTCAGTAACAGCAGCCGAGAATATCAGACGTGCTCCCGAGCAAAGGTCAGCCTTAAAGTCGATAGAAGCTATCTGTCGGCTTTCGTCTGATGCATCAACATAGAGAAAGTATCCATACTGTTTGCCGTTAGTTATAGCATAAGTACGGTCATAAAGACTGCCAGAAGCATTCCAACTGTATAAAGTATTTCCTGCCGCTGTAGTTTGCTTCTTGTCTGATACTCCATCCAAGTTAGCACTCTTAAACAATCCATATTCGCCATGTATTAAAGCGTACTTACCAGGGCATGCTTGGTCGCGCAACTGTGGGTATACAAAGCTATATGCACGTCTGTCCCATCTTGAGGCATAATGTGCCATATTGTTCTCCTTTGTAGGAGCCACCACGGTAAGCTGGTCGTTATCGTCGTCAAACGATATAGGCTTTGTGGCTTGCTTATAGTGCGATTCAAAATAGTCAAGTCTTCGCTCATTGTCGCCATCATCTATCAGCTGCTTCATCGTCTTTGGATAAGTGTTCTGATATAGAATCTCAAAACTGGCGATTGAAGCTTTGATAGAGTTATCATTATAGTAGGCGTAAGCCACAAGATACACTATACTACCGAATGTTATATTTGGTTTCGTAGTAGGAGTTCCATCCAAGTTTTTCCAACCATTTCCGTTATTCATTAATACGTTCATGGAAGTGGAATTGTGCAATTGTACAGTACTACTTGATAACAACACAGTATACTTTGTCTTTGTCTCGTCATAGGCATACCATACAAATCCATTGGCATTATATAGTGTGCTCTTGTCGTAGTCGGCTTGTTTTATGCTATGCGCTTCGTCCGAAGAGAAAAGATGCCTTGGTTTACCATCGTTTGGTTTTAGAGGATAAAAGAAATAATTGCTCGGTTTATAATTTACGCGTACCGACATTTTCGCATCACCATCCTTTGCTCCAAACACAATACGGTGGTTGTCCTCTATCGTCAAGTCAGAGTCTGCTGTGCGAAGGTCGGTAGCTGTTGTTTTTATAATATTCTCTGCCATAGCCTTTGCCGGGCGAATATGGAAGATATAGCGTATCTGCAATGTAGGCTCGCGTCGGAAATCTTGGTAATATTGGAAAAAGTGGTAACGTGTCACAGGATCGAAGTCTGTATATTTGCTCACATCGCATGCCACATCTTCACCTTTCCATGTAGCTTCATAGGCATCGGTAGGCGCAGTATACTTCACACCAACTCTATTACGGCTTGGACCGAAAGGTTCACTATTTGTCTTATTTTTCCATGCAAACAATCCACGTGCTTTGCCGTTTTCGTCATTGACCTTTTCCAAGTTTGTATTGTTATATACAGAGAGTCGTGAATTAGCCATGTCTGTATTATAGTCGTACCATCTGATGTAGCCTTTAGGCTCGTTGTCTTTCTTGCTTTCTGTGGTATAATTTTCAAACGGCAATGGTAAATCTATCTCACTACCTCCCGTTACGTAGTAAGTATACTCATACTCATGCACCTGCTGCATCTCTATACCATATGGATTCCTGATATACGGAAGATTGTTCACGCCTTTATAATGCGCAAACACACTCTGGGCACTAACGCTTGTGCTGACACAACATGCCAACACCGCTATCAAGCATACATATATATATCTAAACCTCTTTATCATATTATATCAAGCAGATTTATTCTTTTATTATTTCCACTCTGTACGGAATGTCATACCCCAAATTCTTTATGCCTATCAGTAGTTGGTGAATGGCATAGCCATTGCGATTGCCCACTACGCCCTCTATGGTCTTTCGTGATGGCACAGCCACAGGCATGCGGTCGTAAATACATACTCCCTCAGCACCATCTGGCACCATCTTCTGCGTTTGCCATCCATCAAACAACCATCCGTTTGCGCTATCGGTACCCGGAGTCAGTTCTACGCCATCGCTTAAGCGCACAACATAAGGGATAAGATGAAACTCGCCATAGCTCTTAAATCTTATGGTCAGCTTCTCGTCGTTTTGCTCCACTTTGGGCAATACGCCAATAGCTGTAAATTGCTCCACCTTAAATCTCACTCTATAGTTGTTTAACTTTATAGGTATCTCCAAATAGTCGTTGCGTGATATGGTGTTCCATTTTGATAGTGCTGCACGTAGGTTCATCGTGGCATGGTCGGTCTTTACGCCCACTACAAAATAGTTTGGATTCTCTGCTACCGACTCGTTCACATAGAATGATATTATCTTCGGAGTCGTAGTCTTTGCCTCCACCACCACCTCAGGGTTGAAATTTATCACGTAGTCCTCCTTCGATGCCGATGGATTTAGATTTGGCTCCACGGCTGTGCCATTATCCCTGCCAGGCAGCAGATACAGATTGTTTTCCTCGTTCTTGGTAATATCTGTTAGCGACACACTCCTCAACTTTATTTCGTTTGGCGTGTCGTTTGTTATCTTCAGCTTCACCTTAGCCACCATTCTTATCACTTCGAGATTCAGGTCGGCAGTAGTCTTCTTTATCTCTATGGTCTGCTTATTGCTCATAGGTATTCCCTTCGGAAAGTTGGCTGCCGTAAGCACATTGCCTTTCACGCTATATAGCTTGCTGTCAAAACCTGTAGGTAGGGGAGTGTTGGTGGTGGAATAGTCTATTTTCGGGTCTATTCCCACATCATCCGGCTTTATGTTGGCAAACGAATAAAAAGTAGTCTCGCCTGGCTGTATTTTTGCCGTAAGCGTTCCAACCCAGCTTTTCTCCTCAGTATAGTCTTCGCTAACAAGCAGATTCTTGATAATGCCGTCCTGCACGATAATGACGAAGCAATTTTTCATCATCTCTCCCTTGTCGCTATTGTCGTCGGTCCATTCCAGCTCTCCGCTGCCTCGTGACAAAGCTCCGCCTGCAGATGCAGAAATATTTATGCGCACGCTCACAGGCTTGTTCTCCTCTGCCGACTCTTCATTAGTGTCAGCCGAGCAGCAGCAAAGCATCAAAGTTGCTATGAGTGTCAATATCGAAAGCGAAATATTCTTCATATTCTTTACATTATTATATCTTCGTCGTATACGCGCTTATTCCATTTCCTTACATGCAGGCTAACAATGATTTTTCCGTCCTCTTTGTATATCAGGAATGTATAGTAGTGGTTGCGCTGAATATCGTATGGTGTGCCTGTAGGCTTGCCGTCGGTGTCATAATTGCGAAACTCCAGGGTGTAAGTGCCTTCGTGCTTACCATTTCTGTTCAGGTCTACGGTTATTGTCGATGGCGTAGCCCCAGTGCTGGTATTGTCGTATTCTGGTATATATGTTGCTTTTCCATCCGTCAATCCTATGCTTGCCGCTCGGCTTTCAAGTACGTTTAGCGAATTGTCGAAGCGTATCTCCTGAGTCTTATTTGCCGAGTTATAGTTCTTTGGCAAACAATATCCTTGAGTGTTATAGTTGTTGATGTGCATGCTACCTATGGAATATCCATACGATGCCATATCCGAGCGCATCTCCACTCTCACCTTCGCCATCGCCCTGAGCAAATATATCTGCTCTGTCATGTCTGTTTGTGTGCCTAATGTAAGTGCTGGCAGCGCTGCCACACCCCACATAGGTATATATTTCCTTGTCTCAGTATCTATGTTGTATGTCAAGTCGGGTAGGTGAGCGATTGTGCTTAGTTTCGCAGCATTGCAGTTAGCCACAATCATTATCTTCTTAGCCTTTGCAATATCGTCTTTAGCGTTCTTCCACACTCCAGTTATTGCATATTTAGTGCCAGAAGGGTCGCTCATTGGCGTCACCGTTATAGTCTCCACATCTCCAATGATGTTGCCCATACCGTCGCAAATGGCTATACGTAAGTCGTCGGTGTTAATCATATTCTCATCTTCTATGCCTGGTTGCTTAGGGTCGTAGTTGTCCCACCCCTCGTTTGCGGCACGTGTAGATGTAGCGTCGGCAACCATCATTGTGAAAGCGACGCGCACATCGTTCTTGGCAATAGCGTCTACGCCATCGTTGTCCGAACATGCCGTCATTGCCATACACAGCAATGGCACAATAGTTCTAATTATAATATTTTTAATATGATAAAACATCAAGTATCGATATCTTTTTTTATGATAACAAGTATCGCGTTTTCTACATTCCTACATGTCTACATTCTGCAACACCACTCTCCATGAGTTAACGAATATCGAGGCGCTAAGCCAGTTCATGCCGTCGTCTACAAAGAATACGAAGCTATATTCGTCTTGGCGGTCCAAATAGTCTTGGTCGGTCATATCCTTGTTGTAGTTGCCCTTAACGAGCAGCGCATAGTCTACGAGCGGAATGTTGAACACCTGTTTTCCATTTTCGTTGTTATAAACCTTTAGTCGTGGGTTTTTGTTTGCAAACAGTCTGTTCACAGTCATCTCAGCCACCACAGCCGACACCTGTGTCTCGCTCTCTTCTGTGCCCACAATGCCGTCGTATTGCGACCATGGGCGATAAGTTATCGAGTCTTCTTTTATATTGTCGTTATAGCAATCAAGCCATGAGTTGTCGTCGTCAATCTCGAAGCTGAAGTCGCTTGCTTTCAACTTTTTGCCCGAGGCATTCTGTATCACCACTTTTATGTTGTTGGTATTCTTAGTCAGCGGCATGGTGAATGTCTTCACCCCGTAGTCGTCCATTCTCAGGTCTACGTTTCCCATCATACCGTGATACAGAGCGTTAAGGTCGTGGTCCACCTTTCTTCCGTCTCTGTTTATCTTGCAGTCCAGGTTTTCAATGCCCTCTTCTGCCTTTCCTTTAGTTGAATATTTGTATGATCCGTCATACACGTTTTCGCCCTCTGCCCATACTTGTAGCGAGTATACGCATGGCTTTATGTCGAGAGTAATGTATCCTCCTGCAGCCTCGATGTCGCTTACGGCTTCCGTTTTGGCGAAAACCATTTCTCCGTTCTTGTTGTAAGCATGCAGCGATAGAGTCTTCACCTGTGAGCTGAAGGCATCGGCAAATTTCATATTCTTGTCGTATTTGAACTTCAGCTTTAGTTCTTGCTTACATCCGTCCATGTCTTCGTGCATCATCGAGCACGAGCATGCGATGATGGGCAATAGCATAGCCATGGATGCTACTTTCATTTTGTTCAATATATACGTCAAGTTTGTCATGATTCGTTGTTTTGTGTGAGAATTATATAGGAGGTACGGCTCCCCCTCCTTTGTGTGAGAGCCATACCGCCTAAAAAAAGATTTGTTAGTATTTACTATTCGCCAAGGTTTACATCCTGGTTTACTACGCGCCATTGCAAAACCTGAACGCGGGCAGCAAGGTAGGTGTTATCGTATGTAGGCACAGTTGGGTCAATAACAAGTTCTGGGTTGTATACTGGTGTACCAAAGCCATTGATACCTGTCAATGTAATCTTGTAGAAGTGGTTGCGCACAACACCATATTCGCCAAGTTCGCCTGCTTTTCCAAGGTGCTTGATTGGAACATAGTAGTAAGCTTTACCATCCTTTCTGATTTCTGCCTTAGCTGCCTCAATGGCTGTCAATACTGTAGATTTCGGAACATCTGTGAAAGTAGGAGTGCTACCAGTTGTTGTCTTGGTGTAAAACTTCTTAGTACCTGCTTGGTCGGCTGCCAATGTCGGAGTTACGCGATATTGAACCATAGTGGCATCAGGATCTTTAAAGTCGATATCACTTGCTGAAAGCGGAGTATAATTTGTGGCATCAGTACTTGTGTAATACTGCGAGAATGTCGATGCCACATGCTTCTTCAAGTTATCAATACCAAGAAAATTCATACCATTATATCTGCAAATTTCAGCATTCTGCCAGTTGTTCTCAGCGTCCTTGTATCTTAGTGTGGCTGCAACTAGCAACTTTGTCAGATTATTGGTATTCAAATTAGTAACTTTCTCTATAGGAGTGTTAGGCAATGTGTACAATTCGTCTTTAATCTTTGCCTTAAATTCCTTGTACTTATGATTAACAGGTTGGTTTCCATCAACACCAGTAGTAAATGCTACAGATCTTTCCCAGAAACTGCGGTGATAGTCGTATGTATTCCAAGTGCCAATACCTAAAGTTCCGTCTGTCCAACTTTTGTCTACCTGCTTTTCCACCTCAGCCTTGCCGTTCTCTTCAGCCAAGCCCCAGCCTTCGATAACAGCATAAACATCATAATCACCATATTTTCCAACAGCAGTTGTTGTACCATATTTGGTAGTTTCCCAGTTAGAACCATCGCCAACCTTAAAGGCATCTTTATCCACATCGGCAGTAACCTTAGCCACAACACGCTCTACATATAGGTCAACTGGATTTTCCATAGCTGTTTTTTCCGAAGTTGTTAAATGACCTGCAACAAGCGATGAACAAACATCTTCACCTGCATTAATATATACAGAGTTGCTCATTACAAAATCGGATACTTTACCTGTAGACGCATCCTTATTGTAAAATTTGTTACCTACTGCAGTGCTACGAAGTTGGCTCAATCTCATAACTCTATTATTATTGAGAACTGTAGCATCAACAGTCTGCGGATTAACAACTGCCACAATAGAAGCAGGAGCGGCTGCCTGAACACCATTGATTACGAGCACACTTTGCGTAATCTTCTCTACAGGCGAAGGTGTGCCAGAAGTTTCTGTATCGTCATTAGGTGAAGCCTCAAGCCAGTTTACATTATTAGCACCCGATACACCCGTAACACCAGGAGCCTTTATAAGATATGGAGTGCCATCGTTGTTGAAGAAGTAGAAACGCACCTTTGTGATTTTGCTTTCCTCTGGCTTTCCATCCTCATAATCATTTGCACGTGTAGGCGTAGTACCCACATTCACGATATTCACCGCCAAATACTGCGGATCACTACCAGGTTTTGTTGCTCCACCTTCGATGTCGTTGTCCGAACCGCATGCGCTCATCATCAATGCTGCGCATGCCAAAGGGAATAATTTAAAAATCTTCATAACAGTAAAAATTTAATGTTTATTGATAATTATTTCTTATTTAATCTCTTCATATATCTTTCGTGCTGCCTCTGCCTCTGTACTGTCGCCCGCCTTGTCAAGATAAGGCTTGGCGCCCTCTGCATCGCCAACATTCAGGCGAGTGCAGGCAGCATTGAGGTTGGCTGTTGGGTCGTCGGGGAACATGCGAACCGCTATCTCCATCACCTCGCTAAACTCCTTTGAACCAGGCTCGTAGGTCTGTGCCACCATAAACATCTCGTTTTGCGATAGCAACTGCGGACGAGTCTTTATCATCTGCTTCGCCTCGTCTACGTTGAATGGGCGAATCTTGTATTTTATGTGGTAGTTGCTATGACGCAAGGTTGGATAGCATGCAGCAAGCAGAAATTTGTATTCATCTGCATATTCAGCCTTTATTCGAGTCTCGCGCTCATCCTCCTTCAGCGATGTGTCGTTGGCTATGCTGAGTATCTGCTGCTTGTGCTCCATATTGCTCTCGGCAATAAATTTGCGCAATCCCTCCCAGTCTTCGGCAGTATGCGAAACGGTGAATATATTTTTGTCGAGTTTCACCATGCGCTGCACAAATTCCGTCAGCGTTTGCGCACGTCCTTGCGCCAAGCGGTCGTTGCTCTCGTATCTTCCTTCAGGCGATGCAAAACCATGAATATTTATGCCCACCACGGAGATATTCTTGTCAGCCTTCAGCGCATCGATGGTTCTCACTATGCTGTCAAGCTGTTCCGGATTTCTGCGATATTGTGGATTCAGCTCCGTGCGGTTCACAGGGAAATCGATATAAGCCGTCTTGCTCAATTCCTGTATCTTCTCTGCCACCACCTCTGGGCGCACAAATCTCGCCTTCGGACGCTGATATACGGCAAGCTCATATTGGTTGTTGCCCAGGCTGTCGCCGCATCCGCACAGGTCTTCGCTTATGCTCACCCTGTAGTTGCCCAACTTCTTGTCGTAGCTCATCGATTGCAGATATTCTATTTGCTGAGGCTTACCGTTTTCTCTCCTCACCACATACGCCTCGTCGGCCTTCGCCTTCCGCTCGTTGCGCTGCTTCATTATGTGCTGTCGTCTGCCGTTTATCACCATCTTTGGCATCTCCATCTTGCCATTCTCTGTAGTTATGGTTGGAGTGAGCACAAACTGGTTGTTGGCACCCATCTTCAGCTTGTCCAGGTTCACGGTCATGGCAAGGGTCACCTTTTTGCCCATGCTCTCAACCCTCACATTCTCAATCTTTATATTCTCGTTGGCTATATACACACCCTTACAGCCTTGACCGTGGCATGGAGGTGTGGCAAGGGTAAGTAGCGGCAATATGAATAAAATATTGTATTTCATATCTATGCTGAATTTGGAAGTTATTGTTTTTGGGGAAGTTGTTTTTTTTGAAGTTATAGAATTTTGAAGTTATAGAATTAAAAGAAGTTATCGCACCCGTTGGTCGCTAGAAGTTAAAGCCAATAGCCTTTTCAGCAAGAGTTTTCAGCAAGAGCTTTCTGCTATAAAGCATATGGCTTTAACTTCTTTAACTTCTTTAACTTCTCTAACTTCTCTAGTTTATCACATATACCAATGATATAGCGGCTTTGGTAGGACCAAAATAGTTCTTGTGGCTGCTCTTTAGTCTCTTGCCACAAGCTCCGCTTTTCATCTTGTCATATTTGATATAATCATATCCCACGCCCAGCGAAGTCTCCAGGTTCCAATGTCGGGATATAGGCCATTGATAGCCACACGAAATGCCACCGCCAGCAAACCATCCCTCGTAGCGATGGTTCTTCAGGGTAGACAGCATGCCTAATGGAAAGTCTACACCCTCCACATTAAATTCGCCACCCATCACATGGGCGCCAACAAACCATCCATTGAAACTCTGGCAAAACCAATGTCTATACTCAGCCATTGTGCTCCAATGTCTGAGCTTAGAGTGGTCGCCACCCGATTGTTTCCATGGATTTAGTCCATAAAAAAGTTGTGCAGTATGCTTATTGTCAACCGACATTTCTACACCGATATTAGGCGTAGTGGTTGCCCAATAAAGACCATTAGTCTTTATCGCTACAGTTTGGGCGAAAAGTTGAATCGTCATAAACGACGAAAACACACATAGTAATATTTTATAATTTCTCATAAGATATTATATATCTTTTTAAATATACTGCTGCTGATTGAGTTGAGCGGTAGTATTAGTATTACATCTTTTTACCTATTCAGCCTTTTTCTTGGTAGGCTATTTTACCTTCTTTCCTTTGTAGAGGCATAGAGTTCTCCTGAGTTTCTTGTCTTTACTGCTTTTTAGTATTCATGCTCCTTTGGCATGTAGCGTATGTTTAATACGTTTCAAGGCTGCAAAAGTAGTAATTTCTAATTGGGGGGGGGTGCTTTTTTAATGTTATTTTTTCTTAACGACTATTGTTTTTTTATTACTGTCCGGTAAACAATTGTTCACCCTTACATTGCTTTATTATTCAGTGTTTCACAGCCTTCCAGGCTGGTTTCTGCTTATACACATTACCGCGCACATCCTCGTCACTATCGTTCCGAGTATGTACGCGGTTACTTACATCGCAAGCGATGTGTATTGCCCTCCAGGCAAGGCTTATTAAAATGGTATTTTATATTTTGTGGGAAAAGTATAAAATGCCATTTTAATAAGCAAACTTTTTGTGCGTTTTTTTAAGCAACGTTTTCTTTGCCCCATAGTTCGCAGTTAGCGCCGTGGAGTTATCATCGGAACTTAAATGGATTTTAATCGGATGGCTTGCTTGAGGTATAATCCACATTCGTTAGATTTGCACGATTCGTGTTCTTTTAAACCACGAACAGCTTGAGTTTTTACGAACACGAATTTTTCGAATGACACGAATGAGCCCTCTGGGCTCTGCAGCTTGCGTTCCCTGCTTGCGATTTTAATCCACATTCGTTAGATTAGCACGATTCGTGTTCTTTAAAAACTCCAGCTGCAGAGCCGAGTTAGGCTCCATCCGTGTTGTCCGTGTAATCCGTGTGCGACACTCTCAGAGTCCCCTTGCTTTCAGCAATCCGCTGGCATCAGGAGACTTCATTCCCGTGAAGTCGGTAAACATTTCCATTTGGTCCTTAGTGTTGCCACGGCTCAGCACCTTTTCGCGGAACGCCCTGCCCACAGCAGGATTCAGCGCACCATGCTTAGCGAAGTAGTCAGCCACATTCACCGCCAACACCTCCGTCCACAGATAGCTATAATATCCCGCAGCATAGCCGCCACCCCACACATGGTTGAAATACGAAGTAGAGTAGCGAGGCGGAATCTGCACATTCATCAGTCCCACACTCTCCAAAGCCTTGCGCTCAAAGTCCGCAGCCTCGGCAGCCGTAGGCACCTCGTCAGCCTTCAAGCTATGCCATTTCATATCCAGGCAAGTGGCAGCCAAGTTTTCGCCCAGCGAATAAGCCGTCTGGAAGTTTATGCTCTTCAGCATTCGCTCCTTAAGGTCAGCCGGCATAGCCTCGCCCGTTTCGTAGTGGCGCACATAGTGGTCGAAAATCTCCGGAATGGCAGCAAACGACTCATTAAACTGCGATGGCATTTCCACAAAGTCGCGAGCCACAGCCGTTCCCGACAGCGTGTTGTATTCGCAGTCCGACAACATGCCGTGCAGCGCATGACCAAACTCATGAAACAGCGTGCACACCTCGTCCCAAGTCAGCAACGTAGGCTTACCCTCAGGCGCCTTGGCACAGTTGCACACATTATATATAATAGGCTTCTGTCCGCGATTTCTGCTCTGCTTCGCAAACGCACTCATCCATGCGCCACCACGCTTCGTAGGTCGGCGGAAGTAGTCGTTGTAGAATAGCGCTATCGGTTTGCCATTAGCGTCGCTCACCTCATACACATTCATGTCGGCATGATACGTAGGCATACCCTCCAGGCGCTTAAAGTTCAGTCCATACACCCTGTGCGCAGCATACATCACACCCCTCTCCACTACGCTGTCAAGATTGAAATAAGGCTTTATCTCCTCGTCGCTGATGTTCAGCAACTCCTTCTTCATCTTTGCCGAGTAGTAGAAACGGTCGTAAGGCTGCAACCTGAAGTCCTTGCCCTCAGCCTTCTGCGCATACTCCTCAATGGCGCGCGTCTCCGCATCCGCCTTAGGCGCATACTCCGCTATCAGCTGCTTCAAGAAGTTGTCCACATTCTTGGCATTCTTCGCCATCGTCTTCTCGAGCGAAAAATCCGCATACGTGTCATACCCCATCAGCTTAGCCTTCTCAGCCCTCAGCTTCGCTATCTCCACCACCAAAGGGAAAGTGTTGTACCCCTCACGAGTGCCGTCGGCACGATGAATGCTCGCCTCATACACCCTTCTGCGCAGCTCCCTGTTCTCCAGGCTCGCCAGTATCGGCTGCTGAGTGGTGTTTATTATCACGATGCAATATTCCGCCTTGCCGCCACGGCTCTCAGCATCCTTCTTGCATTGCGCTATGTCAGCCTCGCTCAGACCAGCCAGCTCAGCCTTGCTCTCCACCCATACCACCGCATTGTTGGTAGCCTCAGGCAGCAAGTTGCCCCAGTCTTGTTGCAATTTCGAAATCCTTGAGTTTATCTCCTTCATCCTCGCCATCTTCTCGGCGCTGAGCATAGCTCCCGAGCGCACAAACCCCTTGTACACCTCCTCCGTCAGTCGTTTGTCTTCGCCCTTGAGTTTAGCATACTCGTTGTCGTAGACATATTTCACACGCTCAAACAATTTCTTGTCAAACGCCACCTCGTTTTCCAACTCTATGAGCATCGGCATCACCTTCATCTCCGTTTCCGCTATGCCAGGCGTTTTGTCAGCGCTACACAGTCCGAAAAACACGTTAGAGATATTCTCCAGCAACACTCCGCTATTCTCGTAAGCCAAGATAGTATTCCTAAACGTAGGTTTCTCTTTACATTCCACGATGCTTTTTATGTTAGCTCTCTGCGCCTTTATCGCAGCCTCAATAGCCGGCAGATAGTCAGCCTCTTTTATTCTGCTAAAGTCGGGAGCGCCAAAGGGTAGGGCACTCGCCATGAGCAGCGGATTTTGATTACAATTCTTCATGTTCTGATTACAATTCTTCTTGTTGTGCTTGCATCCGTTTCCTTCTGCATTTTGTGCACCACCAGCGACAGGCGTTTGTAGCAAAGCCGTAGCCAGTCCGATTGTCATAATAGTTTTGTTTAGTTCCATGTCGTATGATGTTGGGGTTAAAAGTTCTGATTTTGCAAATTTACGCATTTTATTGTTATACCATATATAATAAAGCAACTTTTTTGTTCGAGCGATAATGGTTGATAGGTAACAAAGAGAAATCCCCTCCGCATTTCACAACGCAGAGGGGAAATATTATGAACATAACATCTAAAAACGAATCATTATTATTCTTTCAGCTTGTAAGCAGGCGTATCGTTTATGTCCTCATATAGCTTGCGGTATTGTCCTTTACTTATTCTCTCAACTATACCTAAGTTGACAATACTTGACAATGTAGCCTTAGCACTATTTCTGCTACTATAATTCCTCTCAAACTCCTCAATAGTAAATGTTTCTGAGAGGCTTTCGAAGAATACGGCAAACTTGCTCTTGCGGATTCTTGGGCGCACATCTTCTGCAATCTTCTCCTTTGCCTGCTCTATCTTCGAGCCAAAGAGGTAGATCTGAATGTACATCAGATAGTCGCCTATGAGCTTCGCAAACTTCAGGTCGTCTGCCTGCACTCGCCACTTGCCTGTTTGTCTGAAGTTTTGATACTCTCGCATCACGATTCTTGGTATGGTGTAGCGCATCATGTAGATAGGCACACGCTTGCGGAAATAGTCCACCAGCTCGTCGTCCTCCAGTCGTGCCATATCGCATTGGCGTTTGCACCAATCGTAGCAATAGTCCACGAGCTCTGGAACGTCTATCTCGCCCTCGACATCTTGCAATATGGCTCCCCATTTCTCCAAAGGCGAGTCTTCTTCGATGGTCTTTTTCCTGTCCGATTTGTCTATCATTTTGTAATCATTGTTCGGCATTACCCAGATAGACAGTCGGGTTACAAAACCGTCGTTGATGTCGCCTTGCGCAAGCTTCTTGCGGAGTCCGTCCATGGTGGAAGTCATCACCTGGTTCCAATTACACTGAATAATACCGTTCGTCGACTGCGCGTTGGCAAAATCCACACCTGCATACTCGTTCTGGAAAGACTTTAGTTCGATATCGTGCTTGCCTGCCCACGAGCCTACTTGTGCTCTCAGGGCGGTAGCCAATTCCGACTCCATGGTGTAGAGATGAAGGTGCATTTCCCTGCCCTGAACTTCAGCCTTGGCATCCATAGAGCGCTTGTAGAAAACGGCATTCGAGATTGACGAGGGCACATAGCGGATTACGGGATGCTCCACAGGCAGCGCATCTTTCTTAGCCTCTTTCGACGACTGTTGGCGCTTCTGCTGTTCTTCCTTCATCTGCTGTTCCCATGCTCGTCCGGCAGCATCTTGGTCTCTGAGCAGCTTCATTATCGCCTTGTCTTGGCGAATGGCAAACGATTTTCCCGACGCAGGATTACCTATCACATACACTATATACGAGAGGCGATAAGGGTTGCCATCGTAGTGATACCAGTAGCATTTTGTAAGATAAGTTCCAAACATGGCGCCTGCCGTCAACACTCCGCCAAGCTTGTTGAAATCGTCAATATCTCTTACCGCCTCCTTATATCCTCCGTCAAGCAGAGGTTCAAGCTCTTTCCACCAATATGCATAGTCGATTCGAGCTTGCTCCACAGGGAGTCCAGACTTTGAGGCTCCGAGGTTGATACCACAACCCTCACATGCCATTCGGATATATTTGGGGAATCCTGCATAGGCAGGCTGAGATATATTTGAAGTGACGATATCTTGGATTTCCTTGATTCCTCGTTCGCTTGCCACTTCGGTTCCAGCTTTCGACAGCATAAGCACATGCAGCAAGAGTCGCTTATCGAAATCGCAGATGTAGCGAAAATTCCGAGCCATTGACAGCAGCCATGCGTGACGCGTTCCAGTACCAGGGTCGCCATTTTTTTGCTTGACATATTCTTCGACAATCTTACGGTATGGCACCTTTTCAAAGCAGATGTTTCCTTCTTCATCTCGTTCCAGGTTTTTGCAGTTGTTTACATCCCAGTCGTCGCCAACTTCTTGTCCAGCCACGCTTCCAACTTTAGGTGCAGGCTCATCACCCGTCTTACCGTCCACTCCATTGCCAACGCCACGGCCCCAGCCATTACCATTACCGCTACCGGCACTATCAGCACCAAACAAATTGCCAGATGAGTCGCCAGTTCGGTAAGCGTCGCCATATTTTCTTTCAAATTCCTTATTGTCATAAGTAAATATTTTATCGTTAATATAAAGTATGTCGTCGGTTGTAGAGATGAACGACAATCTCGAAGCATCCTTGCATGCTTCATCGGTTTCCATGCCCAGTTGCGAAGCCAGCCATCGAGCGTTGTCAATCAAGTTGCCACGCTCGGCATCAGCCATCGCCACCAGCTTTAGTCCCAAGCCCGAAGGTGTGACGTAGGCAAGCAGCACTCCGAGTTCCTCCATCCTCGCCCTTGAGCCCCAGTCGGCATATACCTGTCGTGGATTTTCCACATGGTCGAAGTCGCACATATACAAGCCGTTAAGCTGTGCTGCACTCTGCTTGCGCCATCTTCCAGGCACACCTTTCTTGGATTTCGACTCCACAAATGTGGCTTGAAACAACATTCCCGGCAAGCCCTTTTTCAAGGCTTGCCTCTCCCTTTCTGCTTTCTTCCTCACCTCGTCGGGAGCATCGGGGTCGAGGGTGGTCTTCGTAAGCCGTCGAATTTCGCAAATCTTCTCCTTTACTCTTGCGTCTGCGAAGCAGGCGTAGAAGTCTTGGCGAGTTGCTGTCTGAGTTGGCTGAAGTAGGTTGCGTTGGATGCTAAACATTCTGATGATTTGTATAAAAGGTTAACAATTTTCTGAGTTAAATTCAAGTACAGGCGATAGTCTAAGTTGATGATGATTTGCAGCATACCCTTAGAGTTAGCCACAATTTTCAGCTCGTCGTTGTCCATCAGCCGCTTTCCCTTCAGGGCAGGCGGCAGCTTGTCTGCCCCCATACCCTTAGTGAGTTTCTTGAAGTCTTCAAACATCTCGGCAGCAGGATCAGTAGCGTTTTTGTCCACCACCAAGTGGCACACCATAGACTGCCTCTCCACGCCAGCCGTTTCATACATCTTCGACTTCCTCGATTTCCTTACGCTTCGCTGCACAGGCTCGCCCTGCTGCGATGGTGTAAAGTCGAAACTGTTGTCAGGATTTATCGTAGCCGTGCCACGCACCTTTATTGGTTGGCAAGTGCGTCTATCAGCAATTTCAACGCCTCGGTTAATTTTTTGTTCTCCCATTCTTGTGGTTCTTTAATTGTTATCATTACGTTTTTTCCCTCGAGGTTTTCCATGATGGCATTGAATGTCGTTCGGCTATTCATCACCACTCCGCTTATTGGCAACCCATTTTTGCTATACGATGGTGTGCCCACCAAGATGCAGCCCTCTGTATCTTTCGAGGTGTTGCCGGGGTGAATCATGATGCCTGAAAAATAAGGCACATTCATCAAGTATGGCATCCTCCTCTTAAACTTCTGCGAAACGGCAAAATCCACCATGTAAGTTCCTGCAGGTATAGCCGTGCTGCCCTTCACCTTTCCTTCTTGCTTTATGTTTCGCCATCGTGGTTCCAAGGTGTGAGCCACATATTTACCATTAAGCTTCAGAATACCCTCTGTGCTATTTTCATTACGTGCATACCTGATAAGCACCAAGTCTGCGATGTCGCTGTTTGTTGTTCCCATAATATACAATACTCAAGTTTCGCATGTAAGCTCCACACGCCCTGAAAGGGCAGAAGCCCCTATCCCAGGGCATCGCCCTGGGTAATTACGGACGCAAACCTGTCGCCCTGTAAGGGCAAAAGCTTTAAAAACTCCAGGCAAAACATAAGGCTTTTGCCCTTACAGGGCGTCTTGCTGATTGCCATCATACCCAGGGCGATGCCCTGGGCTAGGAGCTTTTGGGCCTTCAGCCCGTACTTGAATCACATGCGAAAGTTCAGTACAATATAAAGAGCCTCACCCCCAACCCCTCTCCAAGAAGCCTCACCTCCAGCCCCTCTCCAAACAGCCTCACCCCCAGCCCCTCTCCAAAGGAGATGGGAGTGAATAGTCTTAGTGGGGATATATTTCGCCCTTTAGGGTAATTACTCCCCTCCCTTTTGGGGAGGGGTCGGGGGAGAGGCTGTTGTTGGTGAGGCTGTTCTTTTTTACACGAAAGGTTTAAGTGAAACAATCTGAATGTTATTAAATTTCCTTGCTCCAGGCTCTTTGCCTTGCGACACACGGAAGTTGACTTCTGCCTGCCAAAGAGTGTAGTTGGTGTCCACATGTGCGAAAGCCTTTGCAGCATCGCCAACCATTTCAGCCACCATCGTAGCACTACCGTTAGTAATCTCAAACTCTCTCTTTGCCAACAACTTTACGCTGCCATCAGTCTGCGTGAGCGGTATTTCACGAAGCTCACCGATGCTCAATATTTTTACAAGTATTTCCATATCTTGAATATGTTTTGTTATTAATTCATCCGCTTTTTTCGCATGCACATGGCGCCATAGATATTTGCACGAGCGAAGAACGAATGTTGTCCGTTTGACAGTTGCAAAGTTAGAGAATCGCAACAACACGGTCGGATGTTAGCTCCGCTTTAGAGAGTTTTCGGGAGTTTTTAGAGAGTTTTTTATGTTTTCTTACAAAAAAGGGCGAATATTAGAAAGTTTTTCCGAAAGTTTAGAAAGTTTTCCGAAAGTTTTTAGAGTTGAGGGATAAAAAGAATGAAGAAGAAAAACTCTTTCTATAGCCTAAAAGACAATCTGAAGTTGTTTAAGTTGTATAGGTTGTATTTGTTGTTTTCTATATTGCAAGACAAAGTGAGTTGTGGTTTTAAAGACAACAAATACAACATGTACAACAAATACAACCCAAGCAGGCGCCCGTGAGAAAAGCTCGCATGAAAAAAATATGTTGAACTTACACAAGTTCAACATATATAATAATGTATTAAAGTTTCGGATTTAGGCAGGGACGGGCTGAAAGCCCAACAAGCGCATAGCCCAGGACATCGCCCTGGGTTACGAATTGCCATAGTATTGACGCCCTGTTAAGGGCAAAAGCGTAATAAATATGGCACAGTTATTGAACAAAATCTACATAAGGATTAATGCTTTTGCCCTTACAGGGCGCCTTGCTGATTGCCATCATACCCAGGGCGATGCCCTGGGCTATGCGCTTGTTGGGCCTTCAGCCCGTAATTAAGCCACATGCGAAACTTTAGTAACTAAGGTATCAAAGCACCTTACTAAATGTGGTGGCAATATCAAGATAATCGGAATAGCGCTTGCCTGTAACGGGAGCTTCCTCAGGACACCAATATGCCACAGGCTTACGGAAACAGCCGTCAGCCATTCTGCCCAAATCGTAGGCATCAAGATTGATATTGCTGTCGGGAAACCACACCGCCATATCGCTAACAAAGGTTGGCAGACTGCTGAGGTCAGAATAATAGCCTCTGTCCAGCAGCACCCGGAACACAGAATACCATTGGCGAGAATACGATATTTTTGGAGCAACCTTCATTATTGCAGCCTTCACCATATTCTCAGTAAGAGTTGCAGAGAGCGCTTTCTTCAATTTTGCATCCTTGATAATCTTCCTGCATATGCGCCCGGAAACACGAGGCTTGGCTTTTATCACCTCCTCCACCACGCCAACGATACTGAAATCGTCCGACTCTCGCACCAAGATAGGCAGATATTTCTCATTCCTCGGCACAAGATACACCTCGCCCTCGTCGCTACGATAAAACACCTTGATGGTACATTCGTTGTTGATCATAGCCACCACGATGTCCTCTTCTTGAGCCACCTCGGTAGCTCTTATCAGCAGTTTGTCGCCATCGCAGATGCCTTGGTCTACCATCGAGTCGCCCTTGGCTCTGACATAATAGCGCACATCGTTGCCAACAAAACTCTTCGGCACTTTTATCCAGTCGTAGCTCTCGCTGCACACTTCCTCAGGCGTGCCACATCGCAGCTTCACGTCGTATTCCTTCACCCAGGTGTCACAGATGGCAGCCTTGTAGCCAGCTTTGTTTAGTAGCTCTATTGTTTCTTCTACGGTCATAGTAGGTTGGTCGTGTTTGATTGTAATGTGTTTGTTCATAATGATTTACTTTGTTTTGGTAGATTATTTTAGCCTCTCTGTGTATTTTGGAGTGGCGATAGTAGCTGCAAAGATAGTGCAAATGAGCGAAAAAACATCAAGTTTACTTGAATGTTTTTTCCGAATGCCGCCTATCTTATGAAAAGATAGTGCAAATGAGCGAAAAAACATCAAGTTTACTTGAATGTTTTTTCCGAATGCCGCCTATCTTATGAAAAGATAGTGCAAATGAGCGAAAAAACATCAAGTTTACTTGAATGTTTTTTCCGAATGCCGCCTATCTTATGAAAAGATAGTGCAAATGAGCGAAAAAACATCAAGTTTACTTGAATGTTTTTTCCGAATGCCGCCTATCTTATGAAAAG
>ENA-UEQM01000391-UEQM01000391.1-human-gut-metagenome-genome-assembly--contig:-NODE-391-length-28847-cov-9.829753_pt1 | contig 28847 bp, 23 predicted proteins | sample MGYA00242948_ERZ507948 | MGnify/ENA primary metagenome ERZ507948 (study PRJEB26167, sample SAMN06115440) | human gut metagenome | host: Homo sapiens | place: China:Hubei | collected 2015-07-28 | study... | reverse complement strand
CAGGCAAGGTTCAGTAAGGCTCGTACTCAAAGATATGCTTGCCTGTGATATGGCAATTGTATTGTTGCCTGACCTCGTTTTGCGTATATCGGCAGATAAACTCTTATCAGCCTCCATCAGGGTATCTGTCTATTACCCGGTCAGCATCTGGAGGTTCCGCGCGTGACCTCCGGCGGCAGCTCACCGCAGGGAGTGCCCTCTCCCCAAAAAGTTGCCTCCCTTCGGCCACGGGCCTCGGGACTTTTGGCTATTGCCAAAAGCTGCGGGTACTTTTCGGGGACCCCTCCCTCCATTCCTCCGTGCGGCTTCGCCGTACTCGTCATTCCGGGCAAAAAAGCAGGCTTTGCGCCGACCAGAGCGGTATGCCGTTCAGGTACAACCTTGCCTGTCTCTGCCGGAGCCTCCCCCCCCGAGGGAAAGGCGTTTCGCCTTTCCCGGATCTCAAGTATTCGGCGCCGGCACCTTGCCGGTCGGGTTCCAAGGGCGAAGCGCCTTGGTCACTCCGAAAGGAGTGAAATCCCGGGGCCATGCTGTTTAATTATTTATGGCCAGATACTTCCAGAGTGCGGCGGCCATCAGCGCCTGCCGGACGCCGTCACGCCGCAGCAGTTCTTTCACCTCGCCGGGAGTCAGCAGCTCGCAGGAGAGGTCCTCGGTGGCCTCGGGATTCGGCGCGGCGACCGGTTCCACGCCCTGCGCCAGAAAGGTGTAGGTCAGGTTGGTGTGGGTGGCCGGATTCGGGGAAAGCACCATGAACTGCCGCCACTTGCCGCCGCCGTAGCCGGTTTCTTCGAGCAGTTCGCGGCGGGCGGCGGCCTCCGGCGACGGGTCGGATTTCTCCCGCACTCCGGCGCAGAGTTCGACGCCGACTTCGCCCAATCCGTGCCGGTACTGGCGCACGAACAGGAGCTTGCCCGCTTTCGTGACCGCGATCACATTGACCCAGTCGGGATACTCCAGCACGTAATAATCAGGGATGCGGTTGCCGTTGGGCAGTTCCAATGCTTCGCGCCGCACCGTGAACCACGGCTTGCGGCTCAGATATTCACTGGAAAGCACCTGCCACTTCTGAGGTCTGTTTTCGGTCATGATGATTTTTCCTTGCTCCGGAACTCCGTCGGCGTCATTCCGGTATGCTGTTTGAACACCCGGCTCAGGTGAAATTCGTCGCTGAAGCCGCAGTAGGGGACGATCTCCTTCAAAGTCAGGTCGGTGCAGCCGATCAGCTGCCGGGCGCGCTCCACGCGTTCCTGCCGCAGCAGTTCGGTAAAACTCCGGCCGAACAACTCACGCACCACGAAGCTCGCGCGCGACCGCGACAGTCCGAGGCGGCGCGCCAGTTCGGGGAGGTTCGCGTTGCCGGCGGCGGTTTCGCGCAAATAGCTGCGGATCTTCGCGCTGCGTTCGTCGGGAAGCGCCAGCACGTGCAGCTCCTGCAGCAACTGCATCACTCCGGCGGCGTACAGCTTCATCATCTCGCCGAGCCGGACGGCGGCTTCGGGATCGAATGCGGGGAGATTGCGCCTCGCCTCCAGAAATTCAGGCGGCAGCCCGGCGGGCGGTTCCGCGCTGCGCCACAAACCTGCGTAAAGCATCCCGTAGGGGACGCCGCAGAAGTGCAGCGGCACCACCAGCTGGGTCAGCCCCTTCCAGCAGCCGCAGCAGAACGGCTCCGTTTCGGTCAGAGCCCGCCGGTTCATCGCATAACGGCAATGGCGGATGCAACCGTCGCCGAAACCGGCTTCGCAGGCCGGATTCTTGCGGTGCGACCGCCGCTCCGCCGAAAACACCGCCGCGCCGCGCGGCGTCGCGAACACATGCGCGTTGTCGATCACCGTGATGCGAAGCCCGAGCAGCGTCTCCGCCGCTCGGAAGCTCCGTTCCAGCTGGTCGAACCGCGCCGTCATCGCGTTACGCCAGCACCAGCTCCGCGAGGCCGAGCTTCACGAAGCAGTACCCCGGATTGTAGGCGGGAGCGGGCCAGCCGACCGCATTCGCCTCGCGGTTGAAGCTCAGAGTGTGGACGCCGTAGCTTTCGCCTTCTTCGAGGTGGTGCGGGCCGAGCAGGTTGCGCAGCGAAGTGGTCAGCTCGATTTCGAGCTTGTTGACTCCGGCGCGCAGGAACTCGTCCGCCCGCAGCGCATACGGCCCCCAGAAGCAGGTTCCGGCGTTTTCGCCGTTGATCTTCACTGCGAAAGAGTTCGCGCCGTGCGGCGCAAAGCGCAGGTAACGGATCGCCTCGGCCTCGTCGGCGGTCAGCTCGAACTCCTTGTACAGAGTGACCTTGCCGGCGAAGAACGGCATTCCGGCGCGTACCAGGTCGGAGGCGTCGACCCGGCTGCCCGCCAGCGGCGCGCCCAGCTCGAAGTTGCCGTGGAAGCGTTCCGCGTCGCGGATCAGCTCCTCCGTGCGCCCCGAATGGCGGACCGAGAAGTCGCCGTACAGATAGACGCTCTCGACTTCAGAGTCGAAAGTCAGCATATTGTACTCGGTCTCGAACTGCTTCGCCCGTTCCAACTTCGCATAGACCTCTTCGGGCTGGTGGTAGCGGGTTTTCATGGTCAGCACGTTGCGGCCGGGGCGCAGCGCGGCGGGCAGCGCGATCCTGCGGAACGCCCGGTCGAACAGCGGCCCGCCGTCCTCCGCGTCGAAGTCGTGGCCGTTGAAGTTGAAGCGGTACCGTTCCGGCGTCTCCGCCACCAGCGTCAGCGGCGCGTTGAAATCGAAATCCGGCGCCAGCTCGAAGCTGAATTCCAGTTCGAGGTCGCAGTCGTGCTTCAGGTTCAGCAGCCGCCCGTGGATTACGCTGACATCGTCGGCGATCCACTCGCCGCCGTCCACGCGGTAGCGGCAGCGGTCCAGCGTCAGCAGGTTGCCGGAATCCTCCCGGATGGTGAAGCCGTTGTCCAGCCGTTTCACCGGCGGCAGCGCGAACGCGTCTTCAACGTGCAGTTTCGGCGCGTGTTTTGCCGGGTGCCCGGCCACGAAGAACATCGCGGCGTCCCCCGCCGCAAAGGGATAGTCGAACACCAGATGGTTCCCGCTGCGCCGCACCCCCGACAGCAGCGAAAATTCGCCGGTCACGGGGTCGATCACCTCCACCTGCCGCCCGGTGCGCGGCAGCGCGATCGTGACGTTGCAGGGCTGGTTGTACTGCAGATTCGCGATGAAGTGGAACCGGCCGGAGCGTCCGTCCAGCTCCCGGAAGTCGCGATAAGTGCCGACCAGCCGCCGCGCCGAAACGCCGTGTTCGGTGATCATCACCCGGCCGGGCAGCTGTTCGGCGGCGATTTCGGCGGCGGCGGCTTCCGAATCGCAGGCCGGAAGCTGGGCGAACCAGTCGCGGAACTCCTGCGGAGCGGCTTCGCCGTCGATGGTCAGCGTGTCCGGTTCCAGCCGGTTGCGGACGGTCAGCACCGTGCCGCCCGCCGCCGCGAACTGCCGCAGCAGCTCCGCGGTTTTCTTTGAGAAATTGGTCAGCTGCGGCACGATCACCAGCTCATAGGCGACTTCGCCGATCCGGATTTCGCCGTTTTCGACACAGCCGTAATCCTCGGCCAGCTGCTCGTCCGCATAGTGGTGCGGAATCTGCAGCGCGTCGAGCGCACGGGTGGTGTTGAGCAAAGTCTGCGTGTAGAAGTCGAGCTTCGGCTCATGGTCGTCGCCGGTATAGTGCTTCCACGCCGATGACAGCGGATGGATCACCAGCACCGGAGTCGACGCTTCGCCCTCGGCCAGCAGCATGCCGGCCCGCCCGAAATAACCGTTCAGCTTCGCATAGTCGCCCCACCACGGCTGGTGCACGAAAAGCGACGCCGGATAGTCGCGCTTGCGCAGCCCGCGCAGCGAATACCCCTGCAGGTGCGGGCAGAGCAGGTTCAGGCCGTGCGCAAGCTGCTGCTGGTACATCCATTTCATCCCGGAGAAGTTGAAGTTCCAGCCCGACAGCGCGAAGCTCTCGGTCAGCACCTGTTTGCGCCCCGCCTGCATCGCCGCCGACATCAGCTGGGTCATCGCAACCGGAGAGGGTTCGGTGCGGCACAGGTGGTCCATGCCCGGAATATGGTAGTACTGGTACTGCGGCATGATCGCGCCGTTGCTCGAAAGCTGGCTCTGGCAGCTCTCCTCAAGCACATGGTGTCCGGTCAGCATCCAGCCGTGTTCTTCGCACCAGTCGTGGATCTGCTTCATGAAATTCACGCTGAACAGCCGCGCCGCCAGCTTCCAGAAGCGGATGCGCATCCCGTCGCTCCCCTCCATCCCGAGGAACAGCATCGGCAGCTCCGGCAGCAGTTCGCGGTGGTACGCCTGCCAGTACGCCTCCTCCAGCGTGAACGACCAGAGAAGTCCCTTGCGCGACAGCTGCGGCTCGTCGGAGAAAATGCCTTTCAGGTGCTTGAGCAGCTCCTCCGGGATCGTCCGGTAGTAGAATTCATGGGTGACCCGGATGAACTCCGCGACCACCTCCGCGTCGAGGTTGTCCACGTAGAACGGGTTGATTTCGTAGTAGCAGCGCAGCACCGGCCCCGTGCTGCCCTCCGACAGCGTCCGCCCGATCAGCGCGCCGTCGGTGGTGTAAAAGGCGATGGTCGTATCGTCCTTGCACGCCTCCGCCGCGTCGATGATCTCATGCCGCAGGTATTTCTGCTGGTACTTCACACCGAGCCCGTTGACCAGCCCGCCGCCGAAGCCGGAAGGCCAGCCGTTTTCGTCGTACAGCCACGCATCCATGCCGAGCTTGCCCGCCTCATCGAGGCAGGCGTTCACGCACTCCATCCACTCCTCCGAGAGGTAGGCGGTCTGCAATCCTCCGCGGGCGTGCATGAAAAAGCCGCCCAGCCCGGCCTCGTGCATCTGCCGGACCTGCTCGCGCAGCACCTCCGGATCAAGTTTTTCATTCCAGCTCCAGAAAGGGACCGGGCGGTATTTCGCCGGCGGATTTGCAAGATTCAAAGTCTGTGCCATATTCGTTTTTCCTGTTTTATATCAATCAATATGTTAAATTTCATATCGTCTCCGCAGGCCGCAGCACATTTTGGAGTGCACCTGTCCGGGCCGCTCCCGTCATGCTTCGGCATTGTCGCCGCCCCTCGCGGCGGCTGCGCGCTCTGAACCGTTCCTCAAAAAATTGCTTCGCGCTTTTTGAGGAACGCGCGCTCCGCCGTGAGGTACTGTTCCGGTTGCGATCCGCATTCGCGGACCTTACATTTCGCTCCGCTCCGGCCCGCGCCTGCGCGGTCCTGCGCGAAGCGACCAGCGCAGTTCGCGCGCTGGACTGCGACCGGCAACGTGCCGGTGCGGGCCGGCGGCTTTGCCGCCTTTATCTTTTTGTTTTATTAAAGTTTAAAGATCGAGCCTATTTTGCGCCCCAGAATCGCTCCCGCCGCCGCCAGCGTCGCCGCCAGGAACAGCATCGCCCATACCCCGAACGCACACGCGATAAACGGCCCGGAACCCAGAATCTGCGACAGTTCGTAGATCGCCCGCGTGATCGGGTAGAATTCCGCCTTCTGCGCCAGAATCAGCGAATCCGAAACCTCCAGCATCGAGAAGCTGAAAGCAAACAGCCCTCCGACGATCACATTCGCCAGAATCAGGGGCAGCGTGATCTTCCGCAGCACCCGCCACGGCCCCGCCCCGTAGTTGCGCGCCGCGTTTTCCAGCTCCTCCGGCGTCTGTTCCAGCCCGGCGCTGACCGAACGCACCACATAGGGCAGCCGCCGCACCGCATAGGCCACCGCCAGCAGCCACAGCGGATTCTCCACCGGGTTGAACCACTCCGCCGCCCAGTCGTATTTCACCGACATCCCGAGGAAGCCGAACGCGACCACGATCCCCGGCACCGCCAGCGGCAGCATCGCGAGCAGGTCCGCGAAACTGCTCCCCCTGAGCTTCCAGCGCACCGCCGCCAGCGAAATCAGCACTCCCGCCGCCACCGCGACCAGCATCGCCAGCACCGAATAACGCAGGCTGTTCACGATGCTCGGAATCACAATCTTGTTGGAGAGCGCGTTTTCAAAGTTCAGCAGCGTGAAGTGTTCCGGCCACACCGTGCCGTACCAGCGCAGGCTGAAGGCGGTGAAGATCAGCGCGATATGCGGCAGCGCCGCCAGCAGCGTGACCAGCGCGAACACTCCCGTCGGCAGGAACCGGCGCCAGCCGGCCGGCGGCCGGGCGGCGCTTCCGGCATTTCCCTTGACCGTCGAATTGGCCGCGTTGCGCCCCAGCACGAATTTCCCGGCCAGATACATCACCGCCGCGAAAAACAGCATCACCACCACCAGCGCATACGGCACCGGGTTGGTTTCCAGCTCCATGATCCCGTTGAAAATCTGCACCGCCGTGACCCGGTTGTAGCCGAACATCAGCGGCGTGCCCAGTTCGGTGAAGCTCCACACCAGCACGATGCTGCCGCCCGCGAAGATGCCCGGCTTCATCAGCGGCAGCGTGATCCGCCGGAAACGCGCCCACCACGACGCGCCGAGGTTGCGCGCCGCCTCATTGAGCTGCGGATCGAGGTTGCCGAGCGCCGTGACCAGATTCAAATACAGGATCGGGTACAGATGCAGCGCCTCGATGAAGCAGACCGACCAGAACCGCCCCCGCCCGCCGAGGAAATCCACCGGCTCGAAACCGCAGGAAGCCAGCAGCGTGTTGACCACCCCGTAGTGGCCGAGAATCTGCTGGAAGCCGAGCGCGCCGACGAAAGGCGGCAGGATCATCGGCAGCATCATCAGCAGGTTGCACCAGTTCTTGCCGGGAAATTCATAGCGGTCGTACAGCAGCGCCAGCGGCAGCGAAATCGCAAACACCATCAGCGTCGTGACCGCCGCGATGCAGAAGCTGTTCAGCAGCCCCTCGACGTAGATGTAGTTGCTGAACACCTCGCCGAGCAGCCGCCAGTCCAGCCCCACTTCGACCACCGTGTACACCGGGCCGATCAGGAACACCGCCAGGAACGCGATCACCAGAAAAAGCAGCATATAACGGTAAAACTGACGCATGTTCCTATCTCCCCTGTTTCGCGAGCCGTTCGGCTTCGAGGTAATTGGCCCGCGCCCCTTCGCTCCACGCGCGGCAGGTCGCCGCCACATCGACCGCGGTGCGGTCCTTGCCCTTGCGGATCAGCCGGTTGGCTTCGTCGATGTCGCGATAGGAGAACGGCAGGCGGTTGAACGCCGCCATCGCCTCCGGCACCTTTTCGGGGCCGCCCGCATCGAGGATCGCCCGCCACGCCCGCTGCAGCTCCGCCTGCGGCTCCAAAGCGATGCACTTGATCAGGATGCGCAGCAGACTGTAATAGGGGCCGGTCCATTGCGCGCGGTATACGAAGTTCGCGCCGGACTCATACGGATTGTAGCCGGGATCGGTCCGGTGTTCGCGGTACTCCGCCCCGTAGAGGTCGCGGCGGATGGTCGGGCGGCGCAGCGCGTGCTTCAGGGGGCCGTCCGGCGCGCCCGGTTTCAGCGAATGGAGCAGCTGCCCCTCCTTGCTCAATACGAAGTCGAGGAACGCCTCCGCCACTTTGCGGTTCGGCGCGCCGCGCAGCAGCTGGATCGGGTCCGCCGAAATCGCGGTGCCCCCCTCCGGAGGCACATAGAAGAAGTGCGGCTTGCCGTCGAACTGCAATTCATTCCACTCCTGCTCGGTGAAGCCGTAGGTGTCGATCGCGACTCCGGCGGCGGCGTTGCCGGTTGCGACGTCGTGCGGAATCTTTCCCGCCGCGTCGGTCAGGTTGCGGGCGTTCGCGAAGATACGCTTGGTCAGGTTGAGGCCGTTTTCCCAGCCTGCAACCGGATCGTTCGCATCGGCCATGCACTGCTGGATCAGGATTTCAAAGCACTTGTTCACCGAGCCGGATTTTGACGGGTCGGCCAGCGAAAGCGTGTTGTAGAAGCGCGGTTCGCCGAGATCCGCCCATCGCTTCGGCGGCGCGCCGTCCCCCAGCTCCCGGACCCGGTCGGAGTTGTAGCAGATGCCGAAAGTCGAAAGCACCACCCCGTAATACCGCCCCTGCTTGTCGTACAGCTCGTCGCCGCCGAAGCTCTGCGGGATCACCGCCGGGTCGAAGTACTCCGGGTGGCGCTGCCGGAGTCCGCCGTCCACCGCGAAGCCGCGCGCCGCGTTGCGCGCCATATCGAAGGTGCCGCCGCCCGCCATCAGGTCGATGCCGATGCCGGTATCCGACTTGAGGAAAAGCTTCCTCGCCCGTTTCGCGGCGGGCGAGGCGGCGGGATCGCGGTCCACCGCCGGGTTGGCGAATGCTTCGGCGGTTTCGGCGGTCCATTCGCCGTTGGCCGGGTTCGCTTCAAATTCGCGCCGGAACTCCGCTTCGAACCGGTCCGCGATATAGCGCACGATGTCGCTGGTGCCGCCCGGCGAACGGAAGTCAATCGTGACGTCCCGCCCGAACCGCTTGCGGTAGTATTTGCGGAACGCCTGTTCGTACTCGTAGCGGATCGATTCGTTGTGGGCGGTGATCATCACGAGCTTATCCGCCTCGCCGGAAGCGGGGTCCGCCTCCGTCCCCCGGGGACGCAGCAGGAAAGGGATCGCCAGCAGGATCAGGATCGGCAACGCCGCAATCAGCACTTTTCTGGTCATGGCCGGTTCACCCCTGCAATGCGATCAGGTGGCCGGGATCGAATTCGAGTTCGCAGACATCCCCGATCCGGCGCATCGGCGGGGCGCTCTCGGTCACCTCCAGCGCCAGTCCGTCCGCATCGAACTTCCATTCGCAGCATTCGCCGAGGAAGGTGCGGTCGGTCAGTTTCGCGGAAAAGGTATGCGCGCCTTTCTGGGCCGCGAACCGGATCCGCTCCGGCCGGATTGCGGCGGTGATCTTCCGCCCTGTTTCCGGCCTGAACGCGGTTGGGGCCAGTTGGAATTCGCCGAAGTGCGACCGGAAAAGGCCGTTCTCCGTCACGGTTCCGTCGATGAAGTTCGCATCGCCGAGGAAGCCCGCGACGAAGCGGTTCACCGGCAGATTGTAGACCTCCTCCGGCGCGCCGACCTGCTGCAGGATTCCCTGGTGCATCACCGCCAGCCGGTCGGCCATGCTCAACGCTTCCTGCCGGTCATGGGTAACGTATATCGCAGTTAATTCGCGCTCCTTGGCGATGCGGCGGATTTCGCGGCGCATGGTGTCGCGCAGCCGGGCGTCGAGGTTGGACAAGGGCTCGTCCAGCAGCAGCAGGTCGGGGCGCATCGCCAGCGCGCGCGCCAGCGCCACGCGCTGCTGCTGCCCGCCGGAGAGCGACGGAATTTTACGTTCCGCGCAATCGGCCAGCTGCACCAGTTCGAGGGCGTCGGCGACCTCCTTGCGGATTTTCGCATTGTCCGCCCCCTCGGCGCGCAGTCCGAAGGCGACGTTTTCAAATACGGTCAGGTGGGGCCACAGCGCATAGTTTTGGAACACCATCGCGGCGCGGCGCTTTTCCGCCGGAAGCCGGGTGATCTCACGCCCGTTGAACCGGATCGAACCGCCGTCCGGCTCCACCAGCCCGGCCAGAATGCGCAGCAGCGTCGATTTGCCGCAGCCGGAGGGGCCGAGCAGGAAAAAGAGTTCCCCGGCCTGAATGGTCAGATCGATCGGTTTCAGCACCGGAACCCCGGCCTGGTAAGACTTCGAAATTCCTGTTATCGTGACACTGGTCATTTCTCATTTCCAATCTGTATGATTTTCTATCAATATAGCCAGTGAACGGTGGAATTTCCAGTAATTTCGTCAGGATTCCGGCGCTTTTGCCGCCGTTTCCCGGATCGGGAGCCCGACGAAGGGGAGGCGGTGCGGAATTTTCCCTTCGCGCGGTTCGCTGCTTGCAAAACCGTGGCACGACTGTATACTATAAGAATGGACGGGCGGCTTCCAATACGGCCGGATACCGGGAGAGGAGCGGCGGTAATCATGAAATCGGACGAAATACGGCGGACGCCGGAAATTTTTTATCCGAGGCGCCGCTATTTTACGGAGGGAGGGCCTTTTTCATCGGCCGGTGTTTCCACAATTCGGAGGCGGTCAGCGAATCGGTGTTCCACCGCCGCGATTTCGGGAAGATCACCTGCTATTTCTCCGGGAACGGCGAATATCTGCTCAACGACCGCCGTTATCCGATCCGGGACGGTTCGATGGTCGTGAGCCATCCCCGCTTCCGGACTACCTGCCGCACCCTTTCCGGGAAACTCGGGCTTTACAACATCCTCTTCCTGCCGGAGCTGATCGATGACGAACTGAAAAAAATGGAAAACAGCTTCGGCTTCTTCTCGATCTTTCACCCGGAGGAGCCGGCCTTCTCCGACCTCTATGTGACCGATACCGATCGCGGCCTCCGTGGAATCGTCTGCGCCCTTCGCCGGAAATTCCGCCGCCGGCTGCATGAAGCGTGCCGGCTGCTGGCCGCGGCTCCGGCGCTCCCCGTCGTCGAAGTCGCCCTGAAATCCGGTTTCAACGATCTCAGCCACTTTTGTTATCTTTTTCCCCGGGAGTTCGGCACGTTGCGCCGAGTCCGGTGATTCCGGTCGTCATTGATCCGCTTTCGTATTACCCGTTCCGCAGCGGCGACGCGGAGTGTGACACTCTGAACTACTGGTTCAAGTGAAGTTTTCCCGAAAAACAATTTTATATAAAGACACCGGCGCCTTGTCCCCGGAGAGGCTTAGAGCTTATTTAGGGATAAGCTCTTATTCTTCCGTGCCCTGTGCGCAGCCGTCGAGGTATTTGAGCTTGGCCGGGGAGCGGAGGTTTTCGATGATTTTCGCCTCCAGCTGCCGGATGCGTTCGCGGGTCAGGTTGAACCGGCGGCTGATGTCCACCAGCGGCAGGCAGGGCTGTCCGAACAGGCCGAAGCGCAGAATGATGATCTGCTGATCGCGCTCCGGCAAGGTCCGCAGCATTTCGTAGAGCTTGTCGTACAGAATTTTGCGGGCGAAGTCGCGCACCGGATTGGCGGTGCTGTCGTCGGCGATCAGGTCTTCAAGCATCGCTCCGTCCTCGCTGCTCGATACCGGAGCCTGCAGCGAAATCGTCTGACAGGACATTTTGCGGATTGCGCTGATCCGGGCGACCGGCATTTCCAGCACGGCGGCCAATTCATCGATTTCCGGCTCGCGGCCGTGGGATTGGATGAAGCGCTGTTCCGCCCAGGTCATCGAATTGATCGCATGAACCATATGGGCCGGAATCCGGATCACGCGCGACTGTTCCGCGATGGAGCGTGAGATATTGTGCTTGATCCACCAGCTTGCGTAGGTGGAGAATTTGTTGCCGAGCCGGAAATCGAATTTCTCCAACGCGCGCAGCAGGCCGAGGTTTCCCTCCTGAATCAGGTCGTTGAAAGGCAGCCCGCGGTTGCGGTACTTCTGGGCGATGCTGATCACAAGCCGCAGGTTCGCTTCGATCATCTTCTGACGCAGGTTCTGCAGTTCCTCGTGGATTTCGAGCAGCTTCCGGATTTCACCGGTCAGCTCTTCATAGGTCATCAGGAAGCGGTCCTCAAGCAGTTTGCGCCGTTGCCGGTCGACCGGGCCGGGATCGAAGGTGAATTTCTGGGAATAGCCGATGCTGGGCTGGATCAGCCGGGCGTAATCGAGCACGATCTGGAAAAATTCGCCGAGCATATCGCCGGATATGTCGAATTTGGAAAGCGATTCGACCAGTTCGGCCCGCCGTTCGGCATACCCGTGACGGGCGCGAAATGCGGCGGCCAGGGCGGTATGCTTCGCATGCAGCTCCCCTTTCCATTCCATCAGGAGCTTCAGCAGTTCACCGGCGGAAATATCCTCTTTTTTCAGAGAAGAGGGCTGGAAATAATCGGCCGGGTCGGAATTGGTGCTGATACATTCATTCAACAGCCGGAGATGTTCCTGCGTCACAAAGCCGAACGCGTGGATCTGATGCCGCAGTTTGCGGGTGACGGCGTCGATATCATCGCCGAGCTGCTGTTGCTGTTCGGGAGGAAGCGGCGGCATTTTGCCGATCTGCTGGAGGTAGCTTGCCAGGGAATCGGCGAAATCGTTGCCTCCGACACTGTCAGCCGTAGCTCGCAGATTGATCTCGGGGTTTTCTGCATTCGATTGCGCTTCTGTAGAAGTATTGTTTCCCATAACCGTTTCATGCTTTTACCGCGGAACCGGTATTGTTCCGGCGGCCATCCAACCTAAATTTTCAGACCTCTACTATTATTATAATGGTGAATCGGAAAAAAGCAAAGTTTTCCCCCCTTCAAAGCCAAGAAAAATCGATACTTCCTGAAACAAGTTGTATTTTCTTTACTTTTTTTCGTCTTTGAGCTTGTATTTTTCAAAAGAATCGCTATTTTAAGAAACGTTGACCAAAGCAAAGCGAAGGTCGGCAATAAAAAATGGGGCTGTAGCTCAGTTGGCTAGAGCGATACGTTCGCATCGTATAGGTCATGGGTTCGACTCCCACCAGCTCCACCATTTTTTAAGCTCAAAACCGCTCAGGACACGCAAGTTGCAAATCCGAGCGGTTTTTTCGTGTCCAGGTCTGTCAACGTCTTTCCGCGCCTGTCTTTTCCAAAATAGGATACCAATAGGATACCACTATTTGAGCTCAAAATCCTGAAACTGGTATCCTATTTTTCGAGTAACGATATTTTCTCCGGTTTTTCCGGTTTTTATTCACAATCCCCCCGATTGCCCGCAATGGAAGTCATGGAAAAATTTTTCCCGAAGAGTCGAAAAACTCAAAACTGGTATCCTATTGGTGTCCTATCATTGCCAATGGAGTATTTTGAGCTCAAAATCTATGTTTTGTTAAAAATTGCCAAAACTTATCTATCTTGAATTAAGAGAAAATAAAACCAGATAAATTCAGATAAAATCAATTATTTTCAATAAATTACATAATTTATCTTTTGGTAAAATAGAGCGATTATTTCAGTTCAATACTTCAAACGAAAAACCTTGCGCTATTTCGCGTGAACGAAATGCGTGAGAGCGATAAATTGGGGTCAGAATTTTTGTTCAAATCACAATCCATTGCAGAGTGAACAGTTCTTGCGTTTCCAATGCAGGGGCGTAATCCATGCGGGCTTGCATCAATGTGAGCTCCTTTTTCTGGGCGAGAGCTTCTTTCTCATTCCGGTATTGCTGCCAATGGCGGTCGAATTCCAATGAATCCGGCTTCAGGGTGGTCAATCGTTGTCGGAGTTGGGTGAGTTTTTCGGATTCCCATTGGGAGAGGCGTTCTTCGAAGCTGGCGATGTGCTGTTTGAATGCTTCCTGCAAACGTGTTTGCTCATTGGCGATTTGCTGGGCGGTGAGTTGTTCCAATATCTTTCGTGGTCGGCGGGGACTGCCGGAGATGATTTGACCGTGTTCCAGCAATCGAAGGCATTCGGGTTCGCTTAATGTTTCGCAGGTGTTGGAATAGCCGATGTGGATGAGTTTGACGGCCACTTTCCGGTTGAGCGACAATTGCAGCGCCTCAAACACCACTCCCGTTCCGCCGCTGCCGAGCCTGCAGATCAGCCGGTAATCGGAATCCGGCAGTTCGGGAACCTCGGACGTCTGATGCGGAAGCCGCCGCGTTATTTCGGCATTCAGGCCCTCCATTTCCAGAACGAGCGGCAGGAGATTCAACAGTTCGGACGCATGTCCGGGATGCGCGGCGGCGAAAGCGGAAACTTCCGGCGCGTTTCCGGAACGGCACTGTTCCAGAAACTGTTCGACAAGTTCTTCGAGAGAGCGGTTTTCCGTCATGGCCGGAACTCGGTAAATTCGGTCAGCTGTTTCTGAAGCCGCTGCAGCGCCCGCACATGGCGGATGCTGGCGGCCTTCGGATCAATGTGCAGAACTTCGGCGCACTCCGAATTGGACATCCCGTCGAAGTGACGCAATTCGAGAATCTGCCGGTCGTTTTCCGACAGCGAGCCAAGCGCCTTCTGGAGCAGCGCATAGCGGTCGAGCCGGTCGAGCCGGGTCAGCGGTCCGGTTACGGTATCCGCACACCGGTTCCAGTTCAGCCGGGCGGCGGAACAATCGCCGTCCTCCGTCACCTCCACCTCCTTGCAGGCATCGCGTTTCCGGCATTGCAGGTGCCTGCGCTCCAGCGCGGCAACGGTCTGAAACAACAGGAGCCGCAGCTTGAAATAGACCGGGATTTCCGGCTTGTTTTCAAAGAAATCGATTTTTCCGCAGGCCGCCGACAATGTGTCCTGAACCACATCCTCCGGTGAAACGCGCCGGGCGAGGAAGGGATTCAGGTTTCGCCGGGCCAGCGCGAGCAGCCGCTCCCGGTATTCGAGAAAACGGCCTGCCCAGAGGTCCGGTTGTTCTGTATCAGGTTGCGGCATTGCGGCAGGGCCTCACTTTTCAGGCGAATAAACATATCCCGCCGCATTCCGGCTGATCCGGCCGATGCCGGGATACGGCAGGTGCATTCCGGCGACCGGTTTCGACGCAGCCGCGGCAAGATCGCAGAAACGCCGCCGGGCCTGTACCGCTTTGGACGGCTCCATATCGTAGGCCGCGCAAATTTCCGGCCGCGGAATCTGGATTGCGGCGGCGTGAAACAGGTCGCCGACGATCAACAGCGAATCGGTTTCGAATACGGTGTGCCCCGGCGTGTGGCCGGAAGCGTCGAGGGCTCTGACGCCGGACAGCACCTCTTCCCCGAACCGGAACTCCTTCACCCGGCCGGCGTAGCTCTGCAACACTTTCCGGGCCAGTTCTCCGCGCGCTCCGGCGGCGCTTTGCCAGTACTCCCGTTCCGGCGCGGAAACATATACAACAGCGTTGGGGAAGGCGGCCTTTCCGTCTCTGCCGAGCAATCCGCCGATGTGGTCGCCGTGCATGTGGGTCAGCAGGATGCAGTCGATTTTTTCCGGGGGAATGCCGTCCTGTTCAAGTTTGCGGAGCATCGCGCCCCGCTTCCCGCCGTTGCCGGCGTCGACCAGGATCAGCTTGCCGCCGCGCTTCAGCACAAAGACGTTGACGGAGGAGGGAGCCCGCTGCGCACCGGCCAGCCTGCGGAACTCGGTTCCCGGGATTCCCGGGAAGAGTTCGGCCCGCATTGCCGAGGAGGCATCCTGAACGGCAGTCACTTCAAAACTTCCGAACCGGAATTGGCGGTTCGGCGGTTCAGCGGCGATTACGGCGGAAATCATCGCGACTCCGGCCAGCAGCCATTTTGTCATAAGATATCCTCCTGAACGATATTTGTTTATCATTCAATGTGTTATGCCTGATTTTAATACAATATACCACGGAACGGAGTGAAAATCAAACGGGCTTCCGGGTCGTGAGGTCCGGAAGCTGCGGAAATGCCGGTCAACTGCTTCTTACCGCCGTTCGTCCTGTCTGCCGGTACGTCCCTTACTCTCGCGGATGACCCGGAAACCGACGTCATCGGCTTTGACGGAGGCTTCCCGTCCTTCCTCCTTTTGTTCGGTACGGCATTCCGTCCGGCGTGACTTCCAGGAGCCTCCCTTTACCGCCATGACGGTTTTGCCGCGTGCCGTCGGCGTTGAAGTCCACTCCCGGCAATTCCCCCACATGTCGATCGCGCCGCAGGCCGCCAGGGTTTCCGCATAGGCGTCAACTGGCGTTGTCCCATCATTTTCACCACAGTTGAAACTCGCATCTTTCGGCATGTGTCCGGCGGCGAACTCCCACTCCTCCGCGGTCGGCAGGCGGTAGACGGCGCTTTGATCCTTGTCGGAAAGCCATTGGCAGTACGCGGCGGCATCGGCATAGGAGACAGTCACCACGGGATGCCGCGCTTTTCCGGCGGGCATGGCGCCATTCCGCCAATCCTGCGGCGGTTTTCTGCCCGTCGCTTTCAGGAATTCGGAATACTCTTCGTTGGTGACCGGCGTGCGGGCGATCGATACGTTCCGGGCGGCTCCGATCACCGGCAGATACTCTTCCTGCCTGTCGCGGGAGCCGGGCTTGAGGCGCGGATCGGTGAAGCGGCGCAGGCTCTGTTCGATGCGTTTCTCCCGGTTCTGAAGCATCTCATCGACAATCTCCTGCATTTCCTGAACCTTGGACGCATGTTTGGCGGTCCGCTTCAGTTCTTCAAGTTTCGCTTTCTTGCGCTCGACGACTTTGTCGTAATTGGCAGCCACCTGCTTTTTCAGTGCGGCCAAGTTCGCCTCGGTGGGATGGCGGCGCCAGGCGGAGATCAATCGTTTCGTTTCCTCATTCAACTGCGGGCGTTCTTTCTCGATGGTGGTGCTGTATTTGTGCAGTTTGGCCTCTCCGGCGGAAGCCGCGAATCCCATGCCGACGGCTGCGGCCATGCACACCGCAAGGATGCTTTGAGCGAAATTGATGTTCATAATTGTTTCCCTCCTGTTGGTTGTCGTCGCTGTAAAAGTACCGGAGCTTTGCCGCTCCACCTTTAAGAATGCGGTTTTTCTGCAGATTCTACACTTTTCCTGAAGAATTTTTTATTTTTTTGTAGAGTCGGCGGCTTGTCGCGGAGGCGCCTCGACGCACCGTTGGATTCAACCCTGCTTTGAGGGCTGCGGAGGGGAGTGGAGTGTGAAAAAACAAATAAAAAACGACTGAAAGAGAAAAAATGCTTTGTTTCTCTTTTCAGTCGCGGTTTATGGCAATGTCGTTTCAGAAAATTCCGGAGCCGTTCTCCGTGATTGCGTAGAATGTCTTCAGGCGGAATACCGGCGGCAGGCGGTATCGCGGATTGAGCTCAAGGAGGCTTATTGCCTGAATCCTTCAAAGAAATGTTTGATATGGGTTCGGCGTTTCAGATATGACTGCATTTGAGGCTCCTGCCGCCTCCGCAGGCTGCGGACGGCGAAACCGGCCTTCCGCATTCCGTCCCGGCAGGCGCAGAGGAACAATTGCCAGGGATGTCCTTTCTCCAGATGATACCGCACATACAGCACCTGCGGACGCAGGCCTTTCAGGCGGGTACGCCACCATTTCGGAGAAAAACGGCCCGGTTCGTTCATCAGGATCAGCCATGAAGATTGCGGGAACACACAATTTTCTCCGAGCAGCGCCAGAAAATCGTTCCGGATCGCTTCCGGAATTTCTCCCCGGAATTCCGGAAGGCCCGGAGCGTGCCGGAACAGTTCCGGTACGACCGCAAACAACGGTGCCGGCGATAACACTCCGAACCGTTTCGCCAGCAGCTCCACGCGGTTCCAATCGATGGTTTCCCGCCGGATCAGGAAGGCGAGGTCCAGCAGCAGTTTCATGCCGTTGTGCCATTCGTGGCCGGCGGCATGGGCGACCTGCAGAAGAAGATTCAGTTCGGGGGAGAGGCGATGTTCTTCGGCATTGCCGGTTTTTCGGCACTCCTTCCAGAACTGCGCCGGTTCTTCCGAATGAAAACCGGGAATGTCGAAATGGATTTCGACATTCACTCCCTTTCGTTCCAGCGGGGCGAAATGGTGATCGTAACGGAATTCGTCTCCGGTCCAGCCGTCGGCCCGCAACAGGGCGATGGCTCGATCGATGTCGCCGGGATGGATCAGGATATCCAGATCGCCCATCAGCCGCAGCGAAAGATCGGGATAGACTTCGCGTGCCAGCTCCGCACCCTTGAACGGCACAAACCGGATGCTGTTTTCATTCAGCAGCTTTCGGATGGAATCGAACTGATGGAAGAGGGGCAGGGAGTTCTGCGACACCGCCCGCCCGGCTTTCTGAAACTCCGTTTTCCGTTCCGGAGGCAGCACTTTCCACAGATAATAGTAGAAAAAAGGCTCCAGGCGGTATTGAACCGCACTGCGGCAAAGTTCTTCGCGCACCTCCGCCGCACACCCGGCCCAATACTCTTCCGCCCGGGAACGGAAAATGAACTCCCCCGCCGTTTCCAGCAGTCGCGAAAGTTCATCCGGGTGTTTTTCGTTTATTTGCATTACATCTTCTGGTCGAGGTTTTTTCCGGTCTCATGATGCTCAAAATTGGGCAGGAAACGTTTCAGCGCGGCGACGATTTCCGCCTTGGTTACTTCCGGCCGGGACAGCAGCGCCGCGAGTTCTTGCAGAAACGCCTCCACTTCGGCCAGCGGGCGGCTTGTGCCACCGGTGATTACCCCCAGGGCCCGGAATCGTTCCTGATCAATCGTTTCTCCCGCCACATAGAACTCTTCGAAGCTCTTTTCGCCGGTGGTGTCGGAAGTGAAGTAGTAGACCGGATACCGTCTGGAATCTTCCGGCATCTCCGCAGCGAACCGGCGAGCCTCCTCTTCGGAGGCACACCGGAACGGTTCGTAACCCAGCGCCCGCAGCAGACGGTCGGAGATTGCGGCAAAGGTCATCATCTGTTCTTCACCGAGCTTCGGGAAGAAAATCTCCCGGTTCCGGCCCAGAATGCAGGCCATCAAACAGATCTGGCCGCTCTCTTCCGGTGACACGAAATAGCGTTTCACGTCGGCGGGAGAACTCAGAGGCTGCCGCTTCATCAGCCGTTCCAGAAAGCCGGCGGGCAGACTGCCGTTGGAAAAGGCGACATTCGCAAATCGGGCGGTGGTTACCTTGAAGCGATCCGCATATGCCATGATCATGTCTTCCATGACCCGCTTGCTGGCCCCCATGATGTTCACCGGATTGGCGGCTTTATCGGTGGAGACACAGAAAAAGTGTTCCGGCGGAAACTCCGCCAGCAGTTCCAGCAGGCGACGCGCTTTCAGCACATTGTTTTCCAGCAGCGCCTGTACGGAATAGACATCCTTCTCGCTGCGGACATGCTTGTGGGCCGAAAAGTTTGCGACGATATCAAAACCGTTTTCCGTCCGGAAAATTTTTTCAAAAATCGGGTCCGCGAAACTGAGCGGATAAGTCCGGTAATCCGGCGGTACATACATGCCGAAGGTCGAACGCAAGTCGCGGGTCAGTTCGGTCAGGCCGTTTTCGCTGAGGTCCACGACCACAAGTTTTGCAGGACGGAACGGCAGCAGGGCGCGGATGTAAGAACTGCCGATGGTTCCGGCGCCGCCGATCACCAGCACCTTTTTCCCGGCGATTTCACGTGTCAGGAGTTCTTGATTGGCCGTCAGGTCTTCCCGGAACATGCTGGCATTCCGTTGCGTGACCGCCTCCGCGATGAATTTATTTACATGGAACATATTCGATCTCCTGAATGTTATTTTTTCGCCATCCATTCCGGTTTGGACGGCAGATCCCGGAACCATCGGTACGGCAATTCGCTCTCCGGAAATATGATCACCCACGCTGTCAGAAAAATAATCCTGAAATCTACTGCCAGAGAGGCGTGTTCCTGATACCAGAGCTCCAGCGCCCCCTTGTAGGGTGCGATCTGCGTTTCATAACAACTGATCGGATCGATGTCCGGCCGTGACAGATATTTTTCTTCATCCCGGAAGATCACGGAACCGATTCCGGTAATTCCCGGTTTCACATTATAGATTACCTTCTGAACCTCTTCCGGGAAACGGTAAAAATCCACTTCCATCTGCGGACGTGGTCCTACAATGCTCATTGTTCCGTTGAACACGTTGAAAATCTGAGGCAACTCATTGATTTTCGTTTTACGCAGAAAAGCGCCGAACGGCAGTACCCGCGGATCATTGCGCGTTGTCAGGCTGCCGGTTCCCATGTTGGGAGAATTTTTCAGCATCGTGGCGAATTTGATGATATTGAAACGCCGGTTCCGATAGCCTACCCGTTTTTGCAGGTACCACACTTCATGCTCCCCCGTGCAGCGCAGAATAATCATGCACGGCACCAGCAACCATGCCGAACCGACCAGTGCGACCGCGGCAATCAGCCAGTCGGATATTTTCTTCAAAAATTCATACATATTTGCCTGCCTTGATGTTCTGGTAATAATCTGGGATTATCACCGAACTTGGAATATTTACGACCCGGTCTTCCAACCATGCGGCGTTACTTAAATCACCTGCCTGACACGCCTGATACATGGGAAGGCGGTTGGAGAGCGTCCAAATTGGCCGCGTCATTACCCCATGATCGTTCGTATAGGCAAGAAATGCATCACGTTCCTTGCGATCTGCCAACAATACCGCATTCAACCAGTAATTAGATCGGCAATTGGCTGGTTCTGTGAAGAAACGCATTTCCGTATCTTTGAAAAATTCATTGTATTGTTTTGCAAGTTTCCGTTTTTGTGTCACAAAGTTCTCTAACTGTTCAACTTGGCCGCATCCTAATGCAGCCGCCAAATTGGTGAGCCGATAGTTGTAACCTGTGTAATCGTGATAATATTCCCAGCGATGCGGAAGTTTAGCGGTTGTCGTAAGGTGTTTGGCCAGACGTGCGGTGGCTTCATCATCCGTCAGCAACATGCCGCCTCCGCCGGTGGTAATGATTTTGTTGCCGTTGAAGCTGACTGCACCCAATTTACCGTATAATCCGGTATGCTTGCCCTGATAACGCGAACCCAAACTTTCCGCTGCATCTTCAACCAAAGGAATATTGTATTGGCGACATAATTCAGCAATTTCATCAATCTGACAAGGGTGACCGAAAGTATGCATCGGTACTACTGCAGCAAAGCGTTTTCCGCTTCTGCTATTATAACACCAACCATCTGCTTTTTTTATCGCATTTTTCTGGAGGAAAACCTCCAGTTTTTCTGGCGACATTCCCATGGTGTCACGATCCACGTCAACGAATACCGGATGTGCTCCACAATAGGAGATCGCATTACAGGTGGCAATAAATGAAACCGGTTGGGTAATGACTTCCTCCCCTGACGTTACTCCGGCCAGCAACAACGAAATATGTAAAGCTGCAGTGCCATTTACTGCGGCCACAGCATAACGTGCACCAGTATATTCGGCGATGGCCTGTTCAAACTTGCCGACGTATTCTCCTACGCTGGAAACAAAATTGGAATCCATCGCTTCCAACAGATATTTTCGCTCGTTACCAATGAAACGCGGGTCGTGGAGGATAATATTATTCTTTCTTTCTCCGAATATTTCCCGGACGAATATTAAGAAATCCGACCAAGTATTGTATATCATTTTATTTTACCCCATCCTTCATATATTCAATATAGATATAATCATCCGGCAATTCTCGGATAATTCGAAAATCATTGATGGCTCGATAGGAAGCCAAAGCACTGGTATTCCGGCGAGATACGGTGGCAAATACCCGAAAACCGCATGTCCAACAGATTTTCAACATATTGCGTCCCATTACTTTCGCGATCCCTCGTCCTCGATCCTGTTCGTTTACCAAGAATCCGGCGAACGCCTGCCGGTTACAGAAAAAACGCAGCAATGAATAACCCGTCAGACGCTCTCCTTCAAAAGCACCGAACATACAGAAAGCCGGATTCCGCTCCAACCGTTTCAAGGTCTTTAAATCGAATTTATGAGGCTTAAAGTATTCATAAGAAGCTTCGGGTTGAGCTGCAAAAAACTCCTGCAATTGTTCTAGGTCTTCGATTACCAACGGTCGGAAATGAAATTTTTCAGAGGAAATATTCTGGCAAATTTCAGTTGTCACCCGACGAAATCGGGCACGAAAAAGAATAGCAAATACTGACCCGTTACAAAACTCGACAAAACTCCATAAGAAAGAACAGTGGTGTTTGAGGAATAATAAAAGCTGTAACATATGAACTTACTTATTTTTTTCTGACTGTTTCAAACAATCTCTCAAAATGAGATACGCCTATCGAAAAGGCCAGTTCTCGATGATAAAACTCCTGACCGCGTTTCCCCATCGTTGCCAACTCTTCCGGTGTCATTTGGCTGAGAGTAAGAGCAGCCTTGGCCATGGCTGAGGGGTCCTCCGGCTCGATACTGAAACCGGCGCCTGCGGTTTTGACCAACATTCCCGCATCATGACCAATTGCCGCCAGAATAGGTTTCCCCGAGGCAAGATAAGCTTGAATTTTTGAGGGAATCGTGATGTCAAACAATGGATCCCGGCGCAAATGTGTCAGAACAACATTACTTGCCTGCAATAGCTTACCGGCTGCTTCCAAGGACACACGCGGATGAAATAACACATTCTCCAGTCGCTTTTCCCTCACCTGCTCCTCCAGTTCATTTTTGGCAATACCATCGCCGACCAGAATGAAACGGATTTTCTTTTCCTGACGCAATAGTTCTGCTGCCTGAATGACGGTATCCAGACGCTGAGCAGTACCGATGTTACCCGCATATAGAATATTGAAGTATTCCGGTGCTAGAAGTTTCTGTGTAAAATCATCTTTCAAAGTTTCATCTGCCAACAGGTGTTGTTCGTCACACCAATTGTAGATCAAGGTAATCCGGTCAGCCGGGACGCCCCGCTCAATCAAAATTTGTTTCATTCCAGGAGTGATTACTACGATATGTCCAGCTCGTCGGTAGATTTCTCGGCACCAGTAGTGCAGTAACTTTATTCCACTGGTAGAGTGAAACATGCCGGTTGCATTCAAACTATCCGGCCATAGATCCTGAATATGGTAGATAAACGGGATTTTTTTCCGATATTTGAATAAAAGAGCTGGCAGACCTATAGTTGCCGGCCCTTGACAGACATAAGCCACATCTGCTTGAAAACGGCAAAATAGGCCAACTAGAGCTTGAGAGCAAGAAAGTGAGGTATAACTGATGATTCTTTTTAGGGGGGAACGGTCATGACTTGGGTATAATGGAACCCGGGTAATCCGAATCCCGTTGATGACCTCAATTTGTCGCCATCTCTGTCGGTATTCTGGATAGATTTTTCCTTCTGGATAATTGGGGAAACCAGTCAATATTTCGACTTGATGTCCCCGGCGTGTCAACTCTTCGGCAAATGGTAATCCGAAGAAAAAACCGGGTTCCGGTTGAAAGTAATGTGCAATAAACAGAATTTTCATCGCTTACTTTTTCAGTTCAATACCGCGCCAGCGGTTGGAAAGTCTGGCGGTGCCGAGGATCAGCTTCAGTACGCGCCATGAAGTGTTCGGAACCTGATATTCCGGACAGATTTTCTCATATTTGCCGCCGTTCTGCTCGAATTCGTCGATCACCAGCCGGACTGAATCCAGCACGATTTCCGGATCAAGCCCGGTCAGAATAATCGTGCCGGCATCCATCGCTTCCGGCCGCTCCAGCGCCTGCCGGATCGTGACTGCCGGGAAGTTCAGCATGCTGGATTCCTCGCTGATCGTGCCGGAATCGCTGATCGCACATCTGGCATTCAGCTGCAGGGCGTTGTAATCGAAGAAGCCGAAAGGTTTCAGGAACTGCACGCGCGAATCAATCTCCACGCCCTCCAACGCTTCGATCCGTTTGCGGGTGCGCGGATGGGTCGAAACCACGACCGGCATGTCATAGGTTTCCGCGAGGCGGTTCAGGATGGTCAGGATCTTGCGCAGGTTCGACGGATAGTCGACGTTTTCTTCGCGGTGACAGCTGACGATGAAGTACCTGTTCTTTTCCAGCTTGAGCGTATCCAGGATTTTCGAGGAACGGATTTTATCCATATACTGGTGCAGCACTTCGTACATCGGGGAGCCGGTCACGTAGATATAGCGGTGAGGCAACCCCTCCGCAAGCAGGTGACGGCGGGAATTTTCGGTGTAGACCAGATTGAAATCGGCGATGTGATCGATGATCCGGCGGTTGATCTCCTCCGGCACGTTCAGGTCAAAGGAGCGGTTGCCCGCTTCCATGTGGAAGATCGGAATCTTCATGCGCTTGGCCATGATTCCGGCGATTGCGGCATTGGTGTCGCCGAGGATCAGCACCGCGTCAGGCTGCTCGGCGTTGAACACCTCCTCCACTTTGATCAGGGTTTCACCCAATACATGGCCGAGGCTGGAGGTGTCCACGCCCAGATAATAGTCCGGCTTGCGCAGCTCCAGCTCCTCAAAGAAAACCTGGTTGAGTTCGTAATCGTAGTTCTGGCCGGTGTGGATCATCTTGTGGTCCACATGGGCTTCCAGCAGTTTGATGACCGCCGCAAGCCGGATGATTTCCGGACGGGTTCCGACGATCGACATCACTTTGAGTTTGGATTTTTCCATGGTCAGGCTTCCTCAAAAAAAGTATCCGGGTCCTCCGGATTGTAAAATTCGTTGATCCAGAAAACGGTGTACAGCTCATCATCCCCGATGTTGGTGATATTGTGCGTATGCCAGACCGGCATATCCACGAAGGCAGGATGGTCGCCATCCAGCTCGAACACCATTTTTTCTGTTGTTCCGATTCGGCGCAGTTCGATCCGGGCCTTGCCGCGGATGACCGCGAAGCGTTCGATTTTGCGGGTGTGGTAATGGTTTCCACGGGTCACTCCCGGCACGGTCGTTGAAAACGACACCTGACCGCCGAGATGGTCCAGCTTCACCAGCTCCACGAAAGTACCGCGTGCATCGGTGTTGTTTTTCAGGCTGAATGGATAAAAGGTTTTGTAATCCAGATAGCCGCAGAAGGTATTGAACAACTGCACCTCGAACCGGTCACGAAGTTCCGGCAGGATGCCCTGCTCGAAATAGAGTTCCTTGAAGCGGCGGAAGGTTGCCAGCAGCTCCGACACCTTCCTTTCCGCCCCGTAAGGGATCGGCCGGAGAACCGCCGTCTCCGCGGTACGCATGATTTTGATGAACTCCCGGCACAGATCGCCGACATAGACCAGCCTGATTGAACCGTCAACCTGAATTTCCGGTTCCTCGCCGTGAGTCAGTTTGTGACAGAAGGTGGCGACCACGGAATTGTAATTCGGCTTCCCGAAAGGGCCGAATACATTCGGAATCACGCAGCCGGTGAATTTGCCTCCGTTACGCTCCGCCCATTCCGCCAGCAGTTGCCGGCCTTCCCGCTTGGAAGCGCCGTACAGGTTGTCGCGCTCCTCCTGGGTCGAACTGGAGAAAAGCACATGAGGCGCAACCTGCTCCGCCTCCATCGCCGCGATCAGCTGTTTCACCAGCCGGATATTGGTGTCGTAGATCACCTGCGGATCGGGATGGCGGTTCATCGCCGCCAGATGCACAATCACGTCGCACTGTTTTACGAAGTTCCGCAGGGCTTTTTCGTCGGAAAAGAACTCATCCCGGCATGGAATCCGCTGTATGTCCGGCTCAGTCCCCAGCAGGTTGTAGAGGTGGGAGCCGACAAAACCGGGCTGCCCGGTGATACCGACCTTAAGCATGACCGAGTTTCTCCATATCTTCGCGGATGAAATTCAACTTCAGCAGCAACTGCTTCATGCCGGTCACATCCAGCCGGCGGGTATTGTGTGAATGATAATCCTCGATTTTGGTGACATCTTCCGAACCTTCCACGAAAAATTTGTCGTAATTCAGGTCGCGGGTATCGCACGGAATCCGGAAATAGTTGTCCATATCCACCGAACGCGCCATCTCTTCGCGGGTCACCAGCGTTTCATAAAGTTTTTCCCCATGCCGCGTGCCGATTACCCTGACCTCGGTGTCGGAGTGGTAAAGTTCTTTGAGCGCCGTTGCGAGGGTGGTCAAGGTCGCCGCCGGAGCCTTCTGCACGAAAAGGTCGCCGTTTTCGCCATGCTGCCATGCGTAGATCACCAGATCCACCGCGTCATCGAGGGTCATCATGAAACGGGTCATATTCGGATCGGTGATCGTAATCGGTTTGCCGGCCTTGATCTGCTCCACCCACAGCGGAATTACCGAACCGCGCGATGCCATCACATTGCCGTACCGGGTACAGCAGACGGTGGTTTTCGCGCTCTTTCCCAGTGCGCGTCCTTTGGCGATCGCAACTTTCTCCATCATCGCCTTGGAAATCCCCATCGCGTTGATCGGATAGGCCGCTTTGTCGGTGGAAAGCACCACAATATTTTTAACGCCGTGGGCGACGGCAGACTCCAATACGTTATTGGTGCCGAGCACATTGGTTTGGACCGCCTGGAGCGGGAAAAATTCACAGCTCGGCACCTGTTTCAACGCCGCCGCATGGAAAATATAGTCAACTCCGTCCATTACTCCGTCGACGCTCTGGCGGTCGCGGACGTTGCCGATATAGAACTTCACTTTGGGATTTTGAAGCTCATGCCGCATGTCGTCCTGCTTTTTCTCGTCACGGCTGAAGATTCGCACCTCCCGGATATCCGAATTCAGGAAACGCCGCAGCACAGCATTTCCGAATGAACCTGTCCCGCCCGTAATCAGCAATACCTTGTTTTTAAACATGATAGCTGGTTTATCCTTTTGTTGTTTAATAAGCTCTCGCTCAGTTATTATTTTTAATACCCAATATTTCCCGATATAACGCGATATATTCCGCAAAACGATCATTGTTGTCGAACATGCTTGCCGCTCTGGCACGACATGGTCCCTGATAGTACGCCCTGTCATTCCGGCGGATGGTTTCCAAGTGCTGTAGCACGGAATCGAAAGAACGTGGAGCAACCACCCAGCCGGTTTCGTCGGAAATCAATTCCGGACTCGCGGTCCGATCGTAGACGATTCCCGGAGTACCGCACGCCAAGCCTTCTACGGTGGTCAATCCGAAGGTTTCCTCCAGGGAAAAATTCAACACAACATCCGCTGCGGAATAGAGTTCCGCCAATTTTCCCGGCGTATCCGTCCGTGCCAGCCCGAGTACATTGTCCGGCAAATCACGCCGTTGGGCATCGCTTAAACCGACTAGTACGATTACGCAATCTCTCGGTAGCTGTCGGCTCAGCGCCAGAAAATCATCCAGCCCTTTCCGGGGACTCCAAACGCTGGCAACGCCCAACAGGATCTGCTTTCCCTGCAAACCCAGCTGCTTTCGGATGATTTCCCGGTTTAAATTCGGTTGAAATACTTCACAATCAATTCCGTTGTAAATAATCCGGCGAGGATAATTCTTCAGAAAAGAATTGCCGATTGTACGGTCAAGCCATCGGGAAACGGAAACCAGCGTCATATTCGGTACAGACGTAAATAACGATTTTTTAAGCCGATAATTTGCCGCAGAGCGGTCAAACCACCAACTGGCCGGATACTCTCTATGCTGCGGGCAGGAAAAGCAGCCATCTTTCCAGCGATCACAACCGACTGCGTCGAAATGGCAGCAGTGGCCAGTCAACGGCCAGCAATCATGTAGAGTCCAGACGACAGGAATACCGGAATCTTTCAGATACCGGAACAGAATTTCCATATTCAGATAGTAACTATGAAGATTATGCAGATGGATGATATCCGGGTGTAATTCCTGAATTTTCTGAACCAGTTCCCGTGTGGCTTTCTTTGAACCGTACCCTTCTTGGTCCAATAGACGGCAACGCAGGGCGTGAAGGAGATTATCGCGTTTTGAACCGATACGGATCAGTTCATTCTCTCCGGGAAGTCCCCGTCTGCCGTAAGCAATGCAGCTCCGGAATCCTTCCCGGATTGCCGCCTGTCCGATCTGTTCGGCAATTTTTCCGGTCGATCCGATATTGGCCGTTACATTGATCTGTAAGATACTGAGCTTTCGCATTTCCGTAACTTATTGACAATCCTTTTCATTTGGTACGACAAGTTCTTTTACCGCATTCCGGAGCTTTGCCATTTCCCTTTCATGGGAATAATCAGCCAGAAAAGTGTTCATTCCCGTGCGGAAAGAATTATAATGCTCCAGAATATCCAGAACCGACTTCACCAGCTCCTGTTCAGAGAAAGAAGGGGGGAGTACTGCTCCGATCCGGTATTTTCTCACCACTTTCTTGAGAAAGGGTTGCGGTGAAACCAGTACAGGAATACCCATCTGGATATACTCAAACAACTTATTGGGTGAACAATAATAATTATTCAGATCATCCAATAAGTAAGAGATGATACCGATTTTACACTCCTGACTCTCCTGAACCAGTTGTACATATGGAATCAGACCGGTGAATATGATACGTCCCTTTAAGAGTTCGTCGTTTTCCACCAGATTGCGGTAGTATTCCAGACGCGGGCCGCCGCCGATCACTTTCAACATGACATGAGGCGGCATTTTCTTCAGCGCGCTGATGTAGCCGGTTAAATCCCGCTCCTCGGATAACACCCCCTGATACAGCAGGATATCTTTTTTGTCCAATACCTTAAAATCAGGAACGAAGATCGGGGCAATATTAGCTACGGAAACCGTATTCTTCAGGCGGAAGATCCGCCTGATGATTCTTTCACGTTCAGTATTGGCAGCAATCACTAGGTCTGCTGAGGAAATGGAAATCCGTTCCAGAAACTGAAAAAACTTTTCCCGCTTACTACAACAATGCTTCTTACGCTGCAACAATAATTCGTGGGCATCATAAATCCACTTCCTGCCGGTAAAGAAGGCGATTATCCGTCCGACGAACACAAGCTGATAATCATGCATGTAAAGTAAGTCGATCTTTTTATGCTCTCTCAGGGCAAATGTGAAAACAAAATAACAGAAACGCCAAAAAAGCGGGAAACCGCGTTTTGCCGAGGAGTATATGATCGATTCGAAATTCTGATCGGTAAAGTTCGGATCGCTGTTGCAGGAAATAACTCGGACAACAAAACCCGCTTTATTCAAGGCAGTTGCAGCCCGGATAACACGGGCATCACATTGAATTCTGTTATAAACTGCCATTAAAATTATTTGCTGTTTCATTGATTCTATTCCGGAAAACTATTATTTCGTTGTTTCTTGATAAATAAATAAATCCAGACGACGATTGCGAAAATCAATAAGTGTTTGAGTAAAAAAGGATAGGAGGCAATCGTTCCGCCGCGTGCAGTGGTGTAAGAGCAATACAAGGCCACATAGAGGAAAAGGTAGCGTTCCACTTTATACTTCAAGATGCGAAATGCAGCTCCTATCAATATTCCGAAAATAACGGCATGAAGAAAAAAATTGATCTTACCCAGTAAAAAAATACTCTCATTTATGATTCCCGGAAGTAAAATATTAAAGCCTTGCCCCATCTGATATCTGGATTTTCCCAGAATATACTCTGAAAAGATTGCATTAAAGGCAA
>ENA-UEQM01000385-UEQM01000385.1-human-gut-metagenome-genome-assembly--contig:-NODE-385-length-29514-cov-27.718008_pt1 | contig 29514 bp, 30 predicted proteins | sample MGYA00242948_ERZ507948 | MGnify/ENA primary metagenome ERZ507948 (study PRJEB26167, sample SAMN06115440) | human gut metagenome | host: Homo sapiens | place: China:Hubei | collected 2015-07-28... | reverse complement strand
TCCTTTTTTATATGCCATATCTTTCTTGTTTTTTACTACAAAGATACATAAAATAATTGAGAATCAAGAAGATACGAAGTTAATTAACTATAAAGAGCAAAAGAAAAATGCCCAATTCAGTTGTTTGCTTCCCTAATTAAGTTTTCGGACGGCCTCCCCCGATTGGTATAATATTCTAAATGACGCAAGACAAACAATAATTGGCCTATGCTGGATGGAAACAACAACTCGACAATTCGCGAACGAGAATATAATTGCCCTTCAATCTCAAGATATCTCTTAAGATCACATTTTGTTAAGATTTTACTCATTGCTTATATAAATTAATTAATTTATCAATAACATTATCCCAATCAAAGTTCTCTATTCTTTTGTCATATGTAATCATACCATACATGGACAATAATTGAGATGCCCATTCAGCAGCACTTTTATCTAAGTCCATAGAAACAACATTTTTTGAAATACATACTTCCGGTGTAATTGTATTGGAAATCAGGCAAGGTAATCCTATAGCCTGAGCCTCAATCAAAGTAACAGGAAATCCTTCAATAATAGAGGGGAACAAAAATAAATCCATAGCTTTCATCAACTCAGGAACATCTGATCTATGAGAAAGAAATATAACTTTCTTTTCTATCCCTAATTGGTGTACTTTATTTTTTACAGACTGAAGCAAATCTCCATCACCAACTAACAATAGCATTACTTTGTTATTCTGTTTCGATGCCTCATAGAACACTTTTATAATAAACTCATGATTTTTAGGTTCAGAAAAACGCCCAACATGACCAATAAGAATTACATCTTTAGGAACAAAGATTTTGGATCTAACTTCATTCTTGTCAACATTGCATTTAGAGAAATGCTTAACAGAGATACAATTATACAAAACCTTAGTATTATCAATATCTAGCATTTTATTTAATTTTAGACGCATATCATTATGTAATGCTATGACTTGTAGTCTATTTGCAGCACACATTTCTTTGGCAGCTTCAAGTTCACCAGGATATTGAGGTCCTAATTTTCTATAAGGCTCACTATGACAAGTAAAGAAGAATTTAGTCGCAGGAAAATAATTAGCTATTTTTGCAACATATTTAAGCAATTCCAAGTGAATGTGAACTACATCCGGTTTCTCTACTTTAAAACATTTCTTTAAACGATACGGAATATACCACTTACCAAATAATCGTAAAAAAAGACGAGATATAATATTATAGTTTCTCACTAAAGGAAGATAATTAATATTAGCATCCCTAAGTAATCGATAATTTGAAGATTTTGTATAATTAAAAACAACTACGACCAAAACTTCCTGATTTTTTTTCTCAAGTTTAATCGAATAGTCTTTGACAAGTGTTTCTGCCCCACCATCATCTAAGGATGTTACTAATTGTATTATTTTCATTGTATATAATTTATAATTACTATATAACATATTACCAAAAAGCTATAATTGACATGAAACAGTGAAATGTAGCTTAAATCGATAATTACGTATATGACTTTATTGGATTAAGAAAAATTGTGTCGGGAATACAAAATGATAACAATCTAATTCTGCCACATTACCTTTATTTAAATATTGATAACTAGTAGTAAAGAATATCACCAAGAAATAAGCCACAAACAAAATATTAAACATATTAACAGATAATGGAAATCCAACAATATACTTTTTCTTTAAATAGCTAGACATTAATGGTACATAAAAAACGAATATAGGACTCATTATAAAAACTAATCTGACGAAAATTCCCAATTGTATATTTGTAACAGAATATCCTAAAGTAGCCCATATTAAAATCAAAACTAACAAGCCTTTATCGTGGATTTCACGTTTAGCAAACATCATGCATACAAATATAGGAGCATATTGAAACAAATAAAACAAACCTGTACTAGTTGTGCCAACATTATCATCATATTTGTGAAACTTAGCAAAAGACTCAGAAACAGCCATCAGATCGCCTAATAAAGGGAAGAAGAAACGAGATAGACACAACAAAAATACAATTATCGTTATTAATAATATCTTATTAACATGCCCAGTTAAACGATTCCCCTTAAAGACTAAAAAATAAGCCAAATAAGGGATTAAGGCAAAATAACCAGAAAAATGGAAACCACAAGCAATAATTAAAGGTATTATAACTTTTTTCATCGTTTTACATTTATACCAAAATGCAACCGATAAAAGTATAAAAGCAGAAGCAATTTGTATTCTCAATAAATATATAGATTGTATATAATATAACGAACAAATAGCAAGAACTGCAATAAAAACATTTATATCTTTTCTTAGATAATAAAGTGCATACATAAACGTCACAATACCCATAAGCTTCATACCCAATATAGCAATATGAGCATTATTGAAAATATACATAGCCAAAACACACCATAAAGAATATAATGGCTCTCGATTATATGCATGCTGAATATCAGAAAGTCTACTATAAACAAGTGTTGAATCATAATAACTATAATAATCCACTCCGGAATCAGTACTAATCTGTACAAATATCAAAAGAAATGAGCATAGAAAGAAAAAGATATTTGAATTAGAACGCATTTTTTTACATTCATATATATAAGCAAATATACATGAAAATAAAAAGGTTCCTATAAATATTACTTTGCTATCGTAAATCATTTGAAAATATTTTTAAAAAAGTATTGTAACCTCTGGATAAAATAAATAAATCTAACGAAGATAAATACGTCCATAGATGGTAACCATTCGGTATCTTGCTTTTGATTAAATGGATAATTGACATCACATATATCAGAGTCATATGCGGCATAACTTCGATAACATTTTTCTACATATTCATCTTCTGTCATCAGAAGAGTTTCTACTATAAACTTCTTCACAGGAGAACCAGGCTCTTCTGAAGTTGTTTTTCCAAAACTATCAGGCATAAAACCATAAACTTCACAATCATAATTATAATGTCTTGCAGGCAAAGTTAGCACACCACATCTAGCCCCCATTGTTGCACATCCCGCTACGCTAATATTCAAATTGCAATCTCTCATTATCTCAGACAATTCTGCAGGAGTAACAGGAGGACGCAAACAAATCCGGCTTTTAACATTTTCGTCCAAGGAGTTTATTAATTCAACTAATATACTTTTATCTGGTCCATCTCCAATAATTAAAAGTTTTATATTAGGATATCCGTGAACCAATTCTGCAAAGACTCTAACTAACCCTAGCAAAAAACCTTTATGAGGAAACTCGAAACGTCCTGCAGAAATTATTGTAAATTCTTCTTCATTAAATACTTTACGTCTCTTCTCATAATTGAATGGCATTCTTTCTGAAAGATTTGGAACTAAATATCTTTCAGAATTTGGAAGAGTTATTCCATAAGTAGATTCCAACACTTCAGCATGAGTTTTACTAAAAAAATTCAAACTACCAGCATTATATACATCAAGATATATTTTACCACAAAAGTGTTTAACCACCTTTTTAAAAAATCCACTAAAAGATTCTTCACAAAAAATAGTTTCACCTGTAAAATGTGGAGTTATAAAAAGAACCTTTACTATATTTTGTTTTAATTGCTTTCTAATTTTAAAAGCAAGAAACATTTTAAAAATATCAAAACAAACTATTGTTATGATCTCACCAGAACTGACTTTAAATTCAGGAAGTTTATACAAATCTAAGTGAGAATAATTATATGGACAAAATTCTAATTTTGGATTATTAATAACATTACTAAAATTTTTATCATAAACTTTATCAACATTTCCAACCCAAATAGTTCTTTTATTATGAGCTAATGCATTTTTCATCATCTCAATAGAACCTGTTTCTATTCCACCCATTTTTAATCTGCGGTGCAAAATTATGAAAGTTTCGCTATTATTCATTTTTTTCTTTTTATAAGATTTGAAATAATGTTTCTTATGTCTTTAAATTCCTCATTTTTCAGGAAATGACAGGAAAGGGAAAAAACTATAAGCCCCACAAATATCTGTAATATAAGCACAACTAAACCATTTAATGGTAAGAATTTTATAAAATATACAGAAAGCACTATAATTATGGCAATACCATATGTCGGTGCGACATCGCGTAATTGTGCCCAAGAAGAGTAACCTAAATTTTTACCTGTATAATAACTATTAAGGAAAAAACTAAGTATGCCTGTAAGTATTGATGCCAATAACATCCAGTAAATTCCAACAAAAACACCAATACAAATCGGACCAATACTAATAAACTTCTTAATTATTTCAAGATAAAGAAAAATATCACTTCGTCCTTGTACTTGGAGCATATTCAAATTGATAGCATGCAATGGATAAAGAGACATACTAATACAAATCAATGGTAGAAATAATGCAGCTTGATGCCATTTTTCTCCTATCAAGCAATGAATCAAAGGTTCCGAAACTGCCCCTAAAGAAAATAAAACAAGCACCGTAACGAACATTGTCATTTTGATAACTTTCCGGTAAGCTTCTATCATTCGTTCTTTTTCATCTTGAATATTTGATAGAACAGGATAACTAACTCTTTGAACAATAGATGTCAAATTGTCTGAGAATATACTAGAAAATTGACGAGCTCTTGTATATTGACCAAGAGTAGCTGGAGAATAAAATTTACCTACTACAACCTGATATAATTGATTCCAAATACTATTAAGCAAACCACTGACTAATAATTTCCACCCAAATCCCCACATATAATGGAATGCATCTAATGAAAATTTTAATGATGGAACCCACTTAATTAACATCCAAATGGTTAGAGTATAGACTAACTGCTTAGATAACATTTGACCAACCAATGCCCATACACCCAACCCCATGTATGCCATTGATATACCAATTACTCCACTCATAATGGCACTTAATATAGAAGCTCTTGTCTTTGTCTTAAAATCAATGCGCTTAGTTAATATAGTAACATGAGTAAGACTCAACGCATTTAAAAAGAGCAGTAGACCTGTAGCTTTTATCAATGAAGTTAGTTCATTTCTTTGAAAAAACTGTGAAATATAAGAAGATGAGAAAAACAACAACATATATAGTAATATACTTATTACCATATTAGTTATAAACATCGTATTGTAATCCTCGTCTGTTACATTTTTTTTTCGTATCAAGGCATTACTCAATCCGCTATCTACGATTCCATTTAACACCGTATTAAATATAAGACATATGCCTATCAGACCATATTCATCAGGTGAAAGGAGACGAGCTAATACTAACCCTACTACAAAAGTTACGCCCTGTCCTAGAAAGGCGTCAGCTGCACTCCATCCGACTCCTTTTATTGTCTTATTCCTTAATGTTTCTTCTTGCATTTAAAATTAACGTTTATATTATTTAAATACTTCTCTATATCTAATTATGGCTACATTTAATATATGCAAAGCCCTCAGAAGGTCCTTTTTATTCAAAACATAAGCAAGACGGACCTGGTCTTTTCCTAAATCAGGATTAGAATAAAAACCAGCAGCAGGCGCCATCATCACCGTTTCACCAGTACAACCCTCTGGCGTCTCTGCGTCCTTATAAACGAAATCAGTAAGACACCATGTGCAAAAATCCTCGGCATTATCCACCGGGAGTTTGGCTACAGTATAGAAAGCTCCCATTGGCACAGGTGTATAACAGCCAGGAATGCGATTGACACCATCAATGAGACATTTGCGACGCTCTACATACTCATCATATACATCACGAGAATATTGCTCGGTTCCCTCGATAGAAGCTTCAGCAACCAATTGTCCTATCAAAGGAGGACTTAGTCTTGCCTGACAGAACTTCATCACCGTCTTACGAACACGCTCATTCTTGGTAATCAATGCTCCTATACGGATTCCACATTCAGAATATCGCTTAGATACTGAATCTATCAATACCACATTCTGCTCAATACCTTCAAGATGCATTGCAGATATATAAGGAGAACCCGTATAAATGAATTCACGATACACCTCATCAGAGAAGAGATAGAGATTATACTTCTTTACCAGATCTCTAATCTGATTCATCTCCCTCTGAGTATAGAGATAACCCGTAGGATTATTCGGATTGCATATCAGTATTGCCTTGGTGTGCTCATTGATGAGTTCCTCAAATTTCTCTACCTTTGGAAGACAAAATCCCTCCTCTATGGTAGTTGCCACAGTGCGAATCACAGCACCAGCAGAAATTGCAAAACTCATATAATTTGCATAAGCAGGCTCTGGTACTATAATCTCATCACCAGGATTTAGGCAGCTCATAAAAGCGAAAAGTACCGCCTCCGAGCCGCCTGAAGTAATGATGATTTCATCTGCATTGAGCTTAATCTGATAACGCTCATAATAACCCACAAGCGCTTGCCGCAAGGAACCATAGCCCTGGGATGGGCTGTATTCTAAGATTTTTCTATCAATATTCTTTAGAATATCAAGCGCCTTCTGTGGAGTTGGCAAATCTGGTTGGCCTATATTAAGACGATAAATCTTAACTCCCTTATCCTCAGCCTGATATGCTAAAGGTGCCAGTTTTCTAATAGGAGATTCTGGCATTTCAATTCCTCTCTGAGAAATCTGCAACTTTTTTTCCATATCGCCATTAACATATGTTTCTAATCATATTTCTCTCCGAAATGCAACTTTTCTTAATCTTCGTAATCTTTTCTAGTTCCCCAAAGTAACTTAAATCGATTTTCCTGCATTTCTTTTTTAAAATCATTAAGCCAATCTATATAAGAATACTTAGGACTATAGCCTAATTCTTTTATCGTTTTAGAAATATCCAGATGATTAAATAAGGCATTTGGCTTCTCCGGAAGATACACTTTATTTGATTTTATTTCTTCCGTAAACACATCAATTATACCATCTATCTGCTCTTCTAATGAAATTTGCTTGGAACTACCAACATTGTAAATTCCTCCTTGCAAAGAAGATTCAATACAATTCTGTATGAGCAGAGTCAAATCCTTTACGTATAACATTTCTTTGCTTCTAGTAGGATCTCCCCAAACCTCAATATCTTGACCAGAAGAAGCCCTGTCCATAAGCAATCTAAAAGAAATCATTCTTTTAATACCATCTACATGATAATAAGGATTAGGGTGATACATATATACATTAAAGAAGCGTAAAATAAAACGCGAAATGCCAAAAGTATTATGATAATACTCAGTAATATCAATGGCAGCATTTTTTGCTATAGTATATATAGAATGGTCTGTTGAAGGAGGAAAACTTCTTTGAGCATCAGCAGGCATAGGAGTTGTTGTATTTTGAAGATACCATAAATCTGCAGGTGTTTGAGCTGAAATTATTTTTTTACAACCAATAGAATTCATATACTCAAGAACATTCAATTGTCCCATAGTAAAGGAACTAATATACATTCTTGGATCATAGCTACGCGCAGGTAGAACACCTGCAAGATTAACAACGGCCTCTATTTTTACCTTTGGAAGAATATCAAAAGATTTATAGTCAGAAATATCCACACTATAATAAGAGATACCATATTGCTCAAAGAATCCATTATCATTCTTACGATGTCCAACAGCAATAACATTGTATTTACCTGTATCATGTAAATGGAGTACTGTATAGGCTCCAATACCACCTGTTGCGCCAAAAACTATAATATTTTTCATCACTTTATAAAAATTTTAAGCCAAGAAGACTGATTTGTTATCGCTTTCTCTAAATCTTGTGCATTATCAAAACGAAGCACTAAGGTTCCTATAGCATCATTAGCTGCTTCAAAACCATGAACATAATCTCCTGTTTTTACCCAAAGATCTTTTTCTATGATTTCTGCAGGAAGTGAAGAATCTATATTTATATCTTCAAACACTCCATCTTTATCAGCATGAAGTATTATCTCTGCCCAATGCCCATTATATGGCTTCTGTTCTATAACATTTGGCTCATCGCCCACCATTGCACGTGTTATGGCAGTTATCATATCAACACCTGTTGCATAGCGAAGCATTTCACATAGTCGATTACCACCTCCACGTGGAGTTAGTTCCATTATATATGGTTTATTATTTGGGCTTACTCTTGTCTCGATATTAAAAACTGAAGTTTTCAAACCTAGAAGAGTAATTAGTCTCTGAATCTCACTTGTAAGGTACTCTTCTTCTTCCCCAGTAAAAGTTGAAGGCCAAGAATAAGCTGCAGGAGTATAAGGGTTTGTTGCATTAGGGTCAAAACGTTGTGCACAAAAACTTACGAATCTTAACTTACCATCTTGAGCATAACTATCTGTATCAGATGAACAACCTTTCTTTTCCAAGAACTCTTCTATGATTATATGACCACTAATTGTATATTTGAAAGCATAAGTTATAGCAGTCATTAATTCGTCTTCAGAATCTACACGAGTACAACCTTTACTTCCTGCAGAGTCGGTTGGTTTTACAATAAGAGGATATGAGAATTTAGAACGTGATTCCCACGCTTCTTCCTTACTTGCAAAACCAAAAGCCCAAGGTACATTGAAGCCATTTTCTGTTAAGAAAGCACGGAACTTATCCTTATTTTGAAGTATCTCAACAGACTCAAATGGGCCAAATGATGGTAATCCCATCTTATTCTGCACATATGAAGCAGCAACAACACCAGGATCCACACCAAAAGACATTATACCATCTATCTGCTTTTCTTGTGCAACCTTCAAGACTGCCTCCTTGTCAATAATGCTTACATTGACATATTCATCAGAATATTTATGGGCTATATTATTTGGAAGATAATCAGCTGTAATTACATAATAGCCTTGTTCATGAGCAGCTTTAATTACAGGGAGCAAATATCTAATGCCTCCTAAGAGCATTATTTTTTTCTGTTTCATTATTTTCCTATTTAATAATACAATTCAAAGTTCTCAGAATATCCTCATCACTCAAAGCATGATGCATAGGCAAGCAGATTACGCTATCTGCCATCTTATGAGCATTAGGCAAATTTGTTGGATCAGCACTCTCCAAGCCACGATAGGTAGAGAACTCACTAATCAATGGATAGAAGTAACGACGACCCAACACGTTCTGTGACTTCATCTTTGCATACAGTTCATCACGAGTCATACCATACTTCTGAGCATCAATGAAGATTGGGAAATAGCTATAGTTATTACGAACACCAGGCATATCATCGAAGAAGGTGATGCCTTCAACATTACGCAAAGCCTTACGATACTTGATAGCTACCTGATGACGAGCCTCAATAGCGGCATCCACCTGCTTCAAATTCAACAAGCCATACGCACTACGCATCTCATCCATCTTGCTATTGATACCAGGACCAACGACCTCAGTCTCTCCTGCAAAACCGAAATTCTTCAAGTAATCGATACGTTTCTTAGTTTTCTCGTCATGCATCACCATGGCACCACCTTCGATGGTGTTATACACCTTAGTAGCATGGAAACTCAAAGTACTAATATCACCAGCATTCAAGATACTCTCACCATTTACTTCTACACCAAAAGCGTGAGCTGCATCATAAATAACCTTCAAGCCATACTTATCTGCAATATCCTGAATAGCCTTGGTATCGCAAGGCTTTCCATAAACATGTACAGGCATAATGGCGGTAGTCTTTGGAGTGATGGCAGCCTCAATCTTGTTTGGATCAAGGTTACCCGTTGCAGGGTCAATATCAACGAATACAGGCTTGCAACCATTCCACCAAATACTATGAGTAGTAGCTACGAAACTATATGGGGTTGTGATGACCTCGCCCGTAACACGGAGCGCCTGCAATGCAGTAAGCAATGGCAGAGTTCCATTGGTAAAGAGACTCACGTATGGAACTTTGAGGTACTCGGCAAGAGCAGCCTCCAGTTTCTTATGATAATCACCATTATTTGTTATCCACTTGCTGTCCCAAATTTTCTGGAGTTCAGCATGAAAATCATCCAAGTTTGGCAGTAACGGAGAGGTTACTGTTATCAATTTCTTATCCATTAGATATATGATTTAAATATTTTATTGTATACTATTCAACTCATTCTATACAAAACAGAATGATTATATTATATTCTTTTGACTATAATCCTTTTACGAAAAGCTACCGGGATACATTCTACGATATTCCTCATTCAAATAAGCAACTTCCGCATCAGTATATGCAAAAGGTAAATAATCAAGATCAGTTGCCATCTCTTTAATAACTAGCAGTATAAATCTACATGAATATCGAATGGACTATCGAAGTCCTTTAACAACGGATGCTTCATATCTTTCTCTGAGAGATTGACATACTCTGCAGGAATCTTCCAATCGATACCGAGGGTGTCATCGAGGATAGAGATACCACCATCTGCTTCCGGATGATAGAATTCATCACACTTATATTGAAAAACGGCGGTTTCACTTAACACAGCAAAGCCATGTGCAAAACCTCTTGGAATAAAGAACTGCAAATGATTATCTTCAGTTAATTCTGCAGAAACGTACTTGCCATAAGTAGGTGAACCTTTACGAATATCAACAACTACATCAAGTACCCTTCCTTTTACACAACGAACCAGCTTACTTTGAGAGTACGGTGGACGCTGAAAGTGCAAGCCTCGTAGTACTCCATAAAAACTCATACTTTCATTATCTTGACAAAAGTTTATCTTGTGTCCTAGTATTGGAGAAATCTTGTCATTGAACTCTCGCTCATTAAAACTCTCCAAAAAGTAGCCTCTATCATCACGGAAGAGGTTAGGTTCTATCATGAGAACGCCTTCAATATCTGTCTTTATTATATTCATTGTTTTTAATATTCTAAATTCTTTTTTAATGTTTGTTCTTTCTCTTCAAGTATTGAAAGAAGATACTTGCCATAGTCATTCTTCAGCATAGGCTGAGCATTCTCTCTCAACTGTTCTGCGGTAATCCAACCCTGACGGTATGCGATACCTTCCAAGCAAGCTACCTTCAAGCCCTGGCGCTTCTCCAAAACTTCGATAAAGGTGGATGCCTCAGAAAGGGAATCATGAGTTCCGGTATCAAGCCAGGCAAATCCTCTTGCCATAGTCTGCACCTTCAGCTCCTTATCTTTCAGGAACTCCTGGTTGACTGTTGTGATTTCCAACTCGCCACGAGCAGAAGGCTTGATATGCTTGGCTACTTCCACCACCTTGTTTGGATAGAAGTACAAGCCTACCACTGCATAGTTGCTCTTTGGATGCTCTGGCTTCTCTTCAATGCTCAGGCAATTGCCTTGCTCATCAAACTCAGCAACTCCATATCGTTCCGGATCACTTACACGATAGCCAAAAACGGTAGCCTTGTTATTCTGCTCTGCATCTACTACTGCCTGATGCAGCATCTGATTTAATCCTGCACCATAGAAGATATTATCGCCTAATACAAGGCAAGCGGAATCATTACCAATGAATTTCTCTCCGATAATGAAGGCTTGGGCTAAGCCATCAGGTGATGGCTGCTCTGCATACTCAAACTTCACACCTAACTGGCTTCCATCGCCTAAGAGGCGCTTGAAACCTGGCAAATCAAATGGTGTTGAAATAATGAGTATCTCACGGATACCTGCCAACATCAATACTGATATTGGGTAATATATCATCGGTTTATCAAAGATTGGTATCAGCTGCTTGCTGATACCCTTTGTGATAGGGTACAAGCGAGTACCGCTTCCACCTGCTAATACAATTCCTTTCATGGTTTTATATCTTTGTTTTAACTTTATATCGTTATTTAAAAGGTAGGCTCCACACCAAAAGCGAAAAGTAGCTCATAAAAAATGCTAATGGTGCTTCGCCTACCGAATAATATTATTGTTGTTTTGAAAATTATTCTTCAATCTGCTATACAACAGATTTCCGAGCATTTCCTGGGCAAAGGTTAGTAACCAAACATGGTACAAGCAATGCCAACCTGGCAGAATACAAATAAGCATGCCATTCATATTCAGTTATCATTCTCATAACAGATTACTTACACCTTAACCATATAGAGCCTTTATAAACTTTGGAAGTTCATCATTATGCCCTTTATACCAAACTACACGAAGTCCTAATTCCTCAAACATTTCCTTTTGGATTCTCATCGCTTCATTGTTTTTAACCTCTGCGGCTTTGTCCTTGCCGAAACTGTCTATGCATGGCAAGAACACGAAATGTCTTGGGTCTGCTTCGCTGTCTTTATTTGCAATATCAAGAAGACGGCGCAAGTTGGGATCAGTCATAGACAACCCTATAAAAATACATGTAGTTCTGCTTAATGCATGAATCTGTTCCACATTCGACCAATTGTAAGAATTGGCATATACACGATGATATTCCTCTTCACTAAGAACAGGTAATGATTTGATATTCTCCTTATTTTCAAAAGGAACAAAACCATGAACATGGTATATAGGAAACTGCCGTTGAGGTTGATTTTGCCCAAAAATAGAATAGTTGCCGATGCCACAGGATTTTAAAGCTCTTTCCATGACATCATCAAAATTGTAAGTGATGATGCCTTGGGCTTGTTGCCTCTTGGATTGAATAAGATGGCATATTTCGGTTATTAAAGGAGACGAGAACAAGTCAATACCATTGTATAAGGCTTCATGCAAGCTTTGATAGAACTCGTCTTCATTTGACTTGCTTTCCATCATCATCCGAATAAATCTGCCCATGACGATAGAAGAGTTATAACAAACCTTTGTTAGTTGGTCTAAGTCTGCCTCTTTAAACATTCCCTGCTTACACCTATTAATCATACCTGCCAGCAAATTCCACCAACATGGCAAATTTGCAGACATGCTTACACCAGCACCGAGAAACAAAGAAAAATTGTTTTCTGCAATGCTTACCTTTGCATGTTCCATTGTACGATCTCTATCACTGCGCCAATCATAAGTTGCTTCAGAAATAACAGAACCTCGGGTATTTCTTGGCAATTGAATGCCCAAGAACTGTTCCAAAGACAGAATATGGAAACGTCCGTTATACTTATGGTTGATGTAACGATATACGGAAGATGGAACTTGTCCCTCCCTATAAATAAGGAGAAAAGACGAAACTTCATTATGATTGAGAAGCTCTGAATATAAGTCTCCATACCTTGATATGGTATCAAAAAGGAGTCTTCCTTTTATTTCTACACCCGTCGGTCCCTTTAAATCTAAACTAACATATTTACCACCTAATGGTCTTATTGCATTTTTCAAACCTTCAGGTAGAAATATATCATATATATAGTTGCTATTTTGAGATCGTTTCTCTATGTCAAAAGGAATGCCACGCTCTGCCAGGAACTGAACAACAGCATGCATCCCCTCATAAGAATTTCTAAATTTCAACATAACCTATATTTCTAAATCACACCATAACTATTCATACTCTCGTTGTCTTGGCAGAAGTGAACACTGTGTCCCAAGATTGGGGCAACCTTCTAATCAAACTCTCGCTCGCTGAAGCTCTCGAAGAAGTAGCCACGAGCGTCGCAGAAGAGGCGTGGCTCTTTAATGACGACTCCTTCTATATCTGTCTTAATAATATCCATATCTCTGTTCTATAATTATTTTTTTCGATCTTTCTTTGCGTCTTTTAAGGTAATGATTCTACCAGGATGTTCCGGGTCCAAAACCGCTGCACCTCCATGCTTGAAATAGTCCCAAAGGATAATGAGGAGGGCGAGGACGGAAAGGGCTCCGAAAAGGATTAATATGAGTAATAACATTTTATCTATTGATTATTTATTATTGATTAATGATTGTTTGTTACTTGGCATCAAGCTCGCTGTACTTTGAGTGCTGACTCTTGTACTCTGGTACTATCTCCTTCATCTTCTTCACTACTGCCATGTCGTCATAGGTGAAGGAGAGCTTGTAGAGGTCTTCCTCGTTCTTGCGTGCCAACTCGTATGGATACTCACGAACCTTGGCTACCATAATCTTTGGATGGTGGGTTGGGACGGTGGCTTCCTTATCGTTCAACACTTCCTCGTAAAGCTTCTCACCATCACGAAGTCCTACATACTTGATGTCTACGCCTTCTACTCCTGAGAGGGCTATCATGCGCTTTGCCAAGTCGGCGATGCGGACTGGCTTGCCCATATCGAAGACGAAGATCTCGCCTCCCTTACCCATGGTTCCTGCCTCCAATACCAACTTACAGGCTTCAGGAATGAGCATGAAGAAACGGATGATGTCAGGATGGGTAACGGTAATCGGACCGCCCATTGCTATCTGCTTCTTGAAGATTGGAATAACGGAACCATTACTTCCCAAGACATTACCGAATCGTGTGGTTACGAACTGGGTGACGCCCTTTACCTCGCCATCCACAATCGCCTTGTTCAACGCCTGGCAATAGATTTCACAGATTCGCTTGCTACACCCCATCACGTTGGTTGGGTTCACAGCCTTATCGGTAGAAATCATCACAAACTTCTTGGTGCCGTACTTCACTGCCATATCAGCTATCACGCGCGTACCATATATATTATTCTGCACTGCCTCTGATGGGTTATCCTCCATCATCGGTACATGTTTATAGGCTGCGGCATGGAATACATAGTCGGGATGATGCTCGGAGAAGATGCGTTCCATACGGGTGGCATTGGTGATGCTGGTTACGATGGTTTCGCATGGGATATCCGCATAGTTCTTGTTCATGAAGAGACGGACATCGTGCATTGGGGTCTCAGCCTCATCTACCAATACCAGATGTGCAGGCTTATAGATGGCAATCTGCTTCACCATCTCGGAACCGATACTTCCGGCTGCACCTGTAATCAGAATGGTGCGACCGCTGAGGAGTTTACCAATGGCATCCATATCTACTTCTATCTTCTCACGTGGAAGAAGGTCTTCGATATCTACCTCGCGCATCATCTGATGGCGGAGGTTTGACTTGCCGTCCCAGCTCTGTGCCTTTGGCATCATCATAATCTTGATACCTTCAGCGGTGAGTTTGTCAATCATATTCTGTTTCTCCAGGAACTTCTCTGTGACCAGCGGACTCACGAAAAGGGTCTTGACATTCATCTTGTGCATGACAGCCAAAACGGTTTCATCGTATGAATAGACTTCGCAACCCAGCAGGAATCTTCCTATCATGCCGGTTTCTTCGGTAGTAAATCCTTTCACGACATACTGTGAAGGATGATCGTTGCGCATGGACTTTGCCAGGGAGATACCGCCTTCACGTACACCGAGGATGAAGACTGGGATTTTGGTATCTGTATAGAAACTGGAATCGTACATATACTTCACCAGGATTCGCATCGTCCACATCTCTATCATGGAGATGAACAACATGACAACAATAGACTCTGTGGTAATCTCGCAAGGGATCCTGTCTGACAGTACAACGAGAAGAAGGCTGTTCAGGATGAAACCGATGAAGAGGGCACCGGATATGCGGAGCAGGTCGACAAATGACGAGAAACGCATGATGCCGGAATAGGTATGGAATAATCTCATACCCACTACGAATAACGGCAGGCTACAAATGAATGTGAGGAGGTAGCTCCAGAAATGGGAAGCCAGTACTTCTCCTCCCTCTGCGATATAGGTAGCTATCATACCTGCCACTACGATAGCGATACTATCGAGTGCGAAGATACACCAATAAGGCAGGGTTGCCTTTGAAAAATACCAATTTACCAATTTATTGGCACAGAGGGATACTTTCAGTTTGTAAAGTATCCCTGAGGATGGCGTCTGAGAAGAGCCATTCTGATTGTTTCTATCTCTCATAAATCTATTAAATATTAATCTCTACTGAAAATGTCACGTATAAATGGCTTCTCTGCCAAATACTTTCCAATGTAATCACTCTTGGTTGGAGAAATCTTATTGTTGAGTTTCTCCACCTTCTCTGGGATTACATCTACTGCTTACATGATGGTGCTGAGACAATAGCGTTGCTATGCTCAGACCGACGTAGCCGGTACCGGCTACTGCTACTTTTATATCTTTAAAATCATTCATCATGATATTGTGTTTTTATTTTTGTGTTCTTAAAAAATAAGAAGAGTTTTCTAAAATCATCCCGTCCTTCTTTACCATTAAAGAAGGAGTTTTTTCTACCTCTCCGTCTCTCCTGCAAGGAGAGCTCCACCTTCTCCCCAAGCCCCTCTTCCTCAGGAAGCGGGGAGGTAACCGCCCTCTGGTGCTCGGAACCGCTACGCTACAAGGTTGGCGGACCATCAAAGGTCTTCGCCATATTGTGCGGAATGGGACCGCCTTGTTGCGATGCATTCCATACCTAACCTTAAGCCTTATTTACATGAATCAGCAAAAAGAAAAGACTAGTTGTATATTATTGTCTCCTCATCATTAACTTTGATGCGAATTCAAAGAATATTCAATGCTTTTTCTATCTGCTCTTTTATTTTAATAGAAGCAAAATTATCCATATTAGGTGAATTATCTATTATAAGTTGCTCTATTCGCTCTCGCAAAGAAGTTGATTCCCGCGATGTAAAAGTATTATTATAATACTCAGTAACTAAATTATCTTTTCTTTCTGTTTTATCTGCCCCATTTACTATTTTTGTTATCTCATTTGTGCGCCCCCTATACGCAAAATGCTTGACAAGTGGGATAACAATATTTTCAAATAATCCATGTCCTTGATACAATTGGTAATAATCTGTTTCTTTAAAGCCTAAATTTTCTAATTTAACTTTCCAATGATTAAATCTATTTCCATATTGTTGGAATAAAAAAATATGGTCTTGTTTCCATTTACCAAGCTTATTTTTTATGAAAGATTCGTCCAACTCACCATTTTTGAAAGACACATAAGAAAGACATTGACAAAAATCATCAATTTTAAATCTATTATCATGTTTTTCCTCCATTTCTAGAAGAAGATAAAAGATGTTTTTATATAAGATGGAGATCATTTGCAATACAGCTTCTACCTTGATTTCACATTTATCTGCCAAAGATGCCTTTAAAATATTCAATTCTAACAAATCAGGAGTACATTTAAGATTCTCGATTGAATACCAATAGGTCGTAATGACAAAGCTGTCGTGTCGAATTCTATCAGAGAACTTACTAAAATCTTTGATGATTTCATCATAATCACTGTCAACACATAACCACATATTATGACCAAGAGTTTCTTTAGGCTTATAAGTTAACAAAGAGGCTTTTCCTTTTAATATCTTATTTCTATCCTGCAAAATTGATATACGAAAAGTGCAATTGTATAATTCTTCATATGGATGCAAATAGACATACCAAAAAACTTTATCGATTTCATCCTCTACATAAACCTGAATGACTTCACGCTTACGCAAATTGTTGCTACATTTTACGTAACTTGAATTTAAGAATTCACGAATGTCCCTTGCCATTATTTTTGTTTTAACTCATCTATATTTTTCACTTTTGCATCCCATCCTGCAAATAACAGAGATGGAGAATGTGTAGAGATAATCAATTGGCAGTTTGGGTTAAGCTCTAATATCTTATCTATAAGAACTTCTTGCCAATCTACATGCAAAGACAATTCTGGCTCGTCCAAAAACATGATATGGTCTTTCTTCTCTTGCAATAAGACCTTTAGCATTACGTAAAGAATTTGTTTTTCTCCAGATGATAAATCATACATTGAGATATGCTTACCTGAAGAAAGAACAAAACTTGGCTTTGATTTTGCCAAATCAACTGTTTTACCCGAATCTTTTAAAAGTTCATTAAGAATACGTCCGAACAAATGCTTTTGAGAATAAACTTTTTGAATAAACTCTGTTGTTATATCATTTCCATTTAAAACTTGCTGCTCTATCTTATTTGCCAAATTTCCAATATAATAAGAATAAGCCTCCATACAATCGAATAGTTTTTTATCCAAATGAGACATCGGTCTTGATTCCTTTAATTCTTTGAAAGATGAAGATTCCTCATCTTCTTTAGGTAAAGGAGTATCAAAAGTACTAACTATATCAATGTTTACTATTTCTTCCACATCAGATGGAGTAATTGGTTTGCCATTATGATAGAATTGTGTGAAACTTGCATAAATACCAAAATCCAATCTTGCTTTTTTCTTCTCACCAATGTCATCAGAAACCTCTTCAAACATAGTTTTATAGGATGGATCAGATGCTGCTTTTTCTTTAAGAGAAATAAATGAGTCTTTAAAGTTTACACATTCTATAACATAATTACCCTCAAAAAACAACTTAATCTTGTCTGCTTTTTGAGAAAGATACTGTCTCATGGAAAGAGGAGGTATGACAGTACAGATTAAATCCAATACTGTTGTTTTTCCTGCACCATTTCCACCAACTAATATGTTTACATCCGGCTCCAAATTCCATTTAACATTGAATTCATGCCATAATCCTGTTATTTCTATCTTCTTAAGTTTCATAACTAAATTCTTGTTTTTCTAAATTTATAACATAAGTATATCACCTATACAGCGTCACCCCCTATAACACAAGTCGACACCAATAAGTTTTTGCAAATAGTTTTTGCTCCTCATTGCAGTATCGCTCTGCACTTGTCGCCACTCGAATGAGGATAATTATTTTTATTCTACTTTTGACAAGACAACCCGCAAAGAACTATGCTATTCCTATTTGAGAGTGTTACACTTCAGTTCTTTACTGATTACTTTCCCCATCACCTTCTCTATATCGAAGAAGGTCATGGGATCGTTGTAATCTATCTCGGAAATGGCATTATCCATATCATTTACGGCATAGCCTATCCATTCAATGGAGTCTTCAAGGTCTCTCATATCGATTCGAGAATAGGTTTCCTCGAAACGGTCGAGAAAGAAGGATACCACATTGGAATGCTTCTTTAAGTATTGGTGAAAGGTCTTGCAGACTTGGGCTTGCCCCTTGTAGTTGAGCTTTCGAATGTCTTCAAACATCGGCATAGCGCAGGAATAGGACTTGACGGAAGAAACCTTCTTTCCCATCTTCTTGCGTATCTCCTTTGCCTCTGGTATCGTATCATCGTAAATGTCTTGAAACTCTTCTGGGAGCATCGAGAGGATTCGCTCTAAAACTTCTTTATCTGCCATAAAAAACTTATTTGTATAAATCTACGCTGATATCGAACGGACTATCAAAGTCCTTCAACATCGCATGCTTCGTATCTTTCTCTGAGAGATTGGCATGTTCTGTTGGGATTTTCCAATCAATACCAAGGGTATCATCGAGGATAGAGATACCACCATCTGCCTCTGGATGATAGAAGTTATCACACTTGTATTGGAAGACTGCAGTTTCTGAGAGGACAGCGAAACCATGAGCAAAGCCCTTTGGGATGAAGAACTGGCAATGATTGTCTTCTGTCAGCTCTACAGCTACATGCTTGCCATAGGTTGGTGATCCTTTGCGGATATCTACAGCGACATCAAGTACTCTACCCTTTACGCAGCGTACCAACTTACTCTGGGTATATGGTGGGCGCTGGAAGTGCAGGCCTCGCATCACGCCATAGCTGCTCATTGACTCGTTGTCTTGGCAGAAGTGAACACTGTGACCTAAGATTGGGGCTACCTTCTCTTCAAACTCTCGTTCACTGAAGCTCTCGAAGAAGTAGCCACGAGAGTCGCGGAAGAGGCGTGGCTCTATAATGAGGACGCCTTCAATATCTGTTTTGATTATATTCATTGTTCTAACTTAAATTCTTACATAAGATTTTTTCGAATCCCTCCGTCTCCCTTTAGCCAAAGGGAGCTCCACCTCTAACCAAGCCTTCCTCCTCAGAAGGAAGGATGTAACCGCCCTCCGGTGCTCGGAACCGCTACGCTATAAGGTTGGCGGACCAATCAAAGGTCTCGCCAGATTGTGCGGGATGGGACCGCCTGGAGACAAAATATTTATAGTAATAATGCATTTCGTATTCATAGGAATCGTTTTTTACTGCCTACAAATAGGTAATTTTATCTTCATGGCTTATCGAATCATTAGTTATATCTATAAGTTTAGAATAACCGAAACGTACATTGGGGCTCTTAAAAATTGCAGCTGCTTTTTCTAAAAAACTCATATCTTTTTTTATATCTAGTATCTTATAAATTTCAGCACCAGCTATAGTTAACTCGTATATAGAAATACTAACTTCTTTTGCTCCCTTACTGCGTTCTATGATAATCGCTAAATCTTGATAAGCAAAAGCATTTCGCATATCCTCATCAGGAATTGCTTCATATGAAATCCCCATTTCTTCATTTTCTTTGATCAAACCACATTCCATCAAAAGCGTTATATCTGCATATTGTATGTTGCTTCCTAAAATCAAATCATGAGATTTAAGAAAAAACTTTGATTTTGAAGAAGTAAAAACATAATTTCCAAGACTTGCAAATAATTCAGCTTCTTTTTTAGATAGATTGCTGATCGTACTAAGTGTCCTTAAAGAATAAGAACCTGGTGTTTGTATTTCCTGTGAAAGGATCTTTCCCCAAGTATTTCTTAATTCTTCATCAGATACATTCTCTACAATATTAAAGAAGCGAGTCAACCAATCTGTATCTGCTTTTTCTTCTGGGACTTTTTGTGACTTACTAAAATCTTCTAGTGCAATATTTACAACAGCATCGATATTTTCTTTTTTTCTAAGTTCATCGCTTATCATTTTTGAAATTACCGGCTGCAATTGCTCAAGAGAAACAGAATCGCCAACTAGAGGCTGAACGGCAGCCAATATTTCTCGCTCCTGCTTTTCTGCTTTAGCAAGAATAACTTTTTCCTCAGCTTTTGCCTTTGCTTCTTTTCGTATACGTGTAGGTTCATAAAGAACACCTATACCTCTACTTATGGCATCAATAAATGTCTCAAGAGCCTTTGATGAAACGTCTATTTTTAACATATTATTATCCATAGCTTTAACCTCCATTTTAAAAGTTAGTATATCATCAATACAGCGTCCCCACTATATTACAAGTAGTTACACTTATCAGTTTTTTGAAAAAAGTTATTCTTGTATCGTTTTGCATAAGATAAGCTGCACTCGGCAATTTGAAAGCCAGCTTTCATTGCGCTCGTTTGCGTTATCTTTTAGGGTGAAGGATTGCTAAGCTCACTCCTTCACCTCATCTATTTTTTCAACATCGTAACGATTTGCCCCACCTGTCTTTAAGAGCCCGAAACTCTATTGGGGCTGTCTTTGTCCTATCATCCTCTCCAGATACCCATATAATTCATCTTCCATATTGCTATAGTCGCAATAGGGACTATCGTCGTTAAGCATATCTTCCATACGAGAATCACCCCAGGCTAACTCCAGATCACCAAAGAGACGATGATGCTTATTGGTCAGCAACAGATGGAAATCCATTGCCTCCTTCGTCTGCCAAGGAATATCTGGATGTTGGCGCAAATGACAGTACAGATGACGCAGTACATCTAAGAATATAACGACACTTGTCTGAACTCCACCACACCAATATGAATCAAACCACCTTTCATGTTTTCTACATGCCTTACCTAAATGGTCGAACAAACAGAAAATTAAAGAAATGGCTTCCTGATATTGCTTGTTGCGGATATACTCATGTACATTATGAATGAACGGGAACAGACTTCGAGAAACTTCCCGCTCTTCTTCATGAACTATTGCAGCATCAAAAGCGGCAGAAACTTCGGCTTGATGATCTGACTCAAACTTATTCCATTTGCAACTACACCATTTCTTGATGCTTTCCATCGCTGGTCGATATTCCTTATAGCCTCGCTCCTTCCACTCTTCCAGGATATCAAAAACCATCTGATTCAAATCATACGGGGTGGTCTTGCAGTCATTGCGATACCAATCGTAATAGCATTCGTAGTAACCATCAACAAACCATTCATTACGGAACCAGAAATGGCAATCCTCCATGTAGTTCATCTCAAAGAGGAGATGAAGATACTTGAGCTGGTCTATATCCAGGCCATCCAGTTTTGATTTCAGGTTTCTGAGATAAAAACGTGATTGAGCAGGTTTTGATTTAGCAGCCTCCACGTTCACTTTAGCAGCAGCATATCGCTGTTCGACATAGGGAGCAAATGCCCCACTTATCTCATCCAGCATCACAAATCCATCCTTGCCTCTGTTTGCAGTATTGACCACTACCCAAACCATACATTTCAAATGATGATATTTGAGCAAGTGACGTTTCCAAAGAACATTTCCCTTGCCACCTGATATGATATCGTGAGCAAGGACTATTTCCTCATCATCTAATATCGATACCATTTCTTCGGGATGTGATACGACATAGGATGATATATAATCTGCCATCTTCTCTTTCGACCAAGACATTGGAATCTTCAAGGCTATATCTTGTCCAATAGCCACAAGATTGTCTTTCGAAAGTATCTGTAAACAAGAAGAATATCTCTTCGTTGTATCGTAAGTCGATGAATGGAATGTAATATAGTAACGGGTAGCCATTTTTTTTTATTTTGTTCCTCATTGCAGTATCGCTCTGCACTTGTCATTCACTCGAATGAGGAATATTGTTTTTATTCTACTTTTGATAGGATTACCTCTGGAGAGGTGCCCATCAGGGTTATGGCGGAAATCTTATGACCGCCATTGGCATTTAATGAATGACCACAGTGATAGAGGCTGTCATCTATAATAAGCCAGCGATCATGAGACTCGTTTTTCCATTTGCGGATTTCAATTGTCGCAAAATTTGCGTCTGTTGGGTCAGAAGCAAACTCTTCATGAAGAGCATTGTTGTATACATTTTTATTGCTAATCTTTATTTTTACAACACACAAAATGATTCTGCTTCCTTATCTGCTTTTTTTTTCTTCTATGTTCATAACGTAATCTCCTTATTTTGTATTTTTTCGACTCCCCTGTCCCCCTCTTGCGAAGAGGGAGTCCTTAACCCACTCCCAAGCCCTCGCCCTTTCCAAAAGGGCAAGGGATGTAACCGCCCTCCGGTGCTCGGAACCGCTACGCTATAGGGTTGGCGGACCAATCAAAGGTCTCGCCATATTGTGCGGGATGGGACCGCCTTGCTAATGTTCTGGCTTCAACATAAACATATTAACAGTATTGTTGAATTCTGAAACGTAATCTACAAAATGCGGATTATCCTTTCTTAGAATCATTGCTGCGTAATTATCTACTCCTTCTAAGTCTTGGATATTAGCTACCATTATGACATATTGGTCTTTGCCATTAGCATAAGCAAACCAAGAATCAAACAGACGATTTCGCATTGCTTGCTTTCTATCGCCTGTTTCACATATATAAAGGAGAGCAAACTCGTTTGTCTCAAAGAAATTGTCAATAATAGCAATTACAGTATCTCTTACCTTCATATCACGAGGTGAACGCTGCTTGTTCACATTCGTGATATTAAACATATATGCCTCGCCATGCTCCAGCAAGTCATCAAGATCAAAGCTAATAGCAATCTCAACGCTATAATCTGTTACGAAACGGTAAGTATTTGGATTTACCATCATAACATCATACGGTGAAGAGGCATTGATTGTTTTCAAAGACAACTGTTTCATGTCACCAAACATTTACAAACTTTGGCTCTTCTCCTGTACGAGCTAAATAATCCTGACGGAGCATCTGCTCTAACTCTGCCATACGCTTTCTTTTTCTTTCCTTTGATGCCATGAATCTTTTCATCGCAGCATCACGCTTCTCCCAAAATTCTTTATTCAATGTATCCATATTAACCTCCTACTTTTAAAATTTTTGTGCAAATATAAGGGTTTTCTGTGAAACTGCCAAATTTTTGGGGGAGTTTTTTGCTAAATGTCTTAATCTCACGCAGATGGCGCAGATTACTCAGATACCTTCAAGGGGCATCGTAAGTACTTTCGTGGGGCTACGAAGGCTGTTTCATCGGGCATCGTAAGTACTTTCATTTTACTTCAAACTGTCAATGAGGAACAGTTACTTGTACAAATCTACATTGATGTCGAATGGACTATCAAAGTCCTTCAGCATTGCATGCTTCGTATCTTTCTCTGAGAGATTGGCATGCTCTGTAGGAATCTTCCAATCAATACCGAGAGTGTCATCGAGGATGCTGATGCCTCCATCTGCCTCAGGATGATAAAAGTTATCACACTTGTATTGGAAGACTGCCGTTTCTGAGAGAACGGCGAAACCATGGGCAAAGCCCTTTGGAATGAAGAACTGACGATGATTGTCTTCGGTTAACTCTACAGCTACATGCTTGCCATAGGTTGGTGATCCTTTGCGAATTTTGTTTTGATTATATTCATTGTTCTATCTTTTATTCTTAAAAATAAGAATTTCTAAAATCATCCCTCAATGGTCTTTACACCCCCTTCGGTTCCCCCAGTTCTGGGGGACAGAAACCTTCTTTACCATTAAAGAAGGCTCCACCTTTCTCACCAAGCCTCTCTTTCCTCAGGAACGAGAGGATGTAACCGCCCTCCGGTGCTCAGAACCGCTACGCTTTATGGTTGGCGGGGCATCAAAACCCTCGCCATGTTGTGCGGGATGGGACCGCCTTGCTTTAGCTTGCTGATTGGGACCGCCAGAATAGTTCCTCATTGCAGTATCGCTCTGCACAAGTCGCCATTCGAATGAGGAATATTTTTAATTGAATAAAAACTGCTCAATTAGCCATGGGAATATATATCACCAAAATTGTACTCAATAAAAATTACTTCAAAAGTGTTTTGTTGACGATAGCCAAGAAATACATGATTATCACCTGTGGCACGAAATACGAGAAGTTTATCCATACCTGCAGGTACTGATAGTTGGGCAGATGTTTCTTTATCTTAAACTTTCCACCCATAACTTCGTCTTATTGTAATTGTGTCTTGAAAAAAGCCTTCATGCTATCTTGCGAAATAACAGTACCCTTGTCATGAGGCAAAGCTTCCTGCCAAGGTTTTTCTTGATGCGTCTTATTCATCAATCCTATTGCAGAGAAATCACGATAGGCTTCATAAACCTGTAGGAATAACTCTTCTTCATCATCAGTTAGCACTACTGGAGTGTTTTCTTCAGAAGGAAGAGTATGTGCGCCAAACTCGGCATATGTGTCATATACAACAGGCACTACAGGACCATACATCCAAGACTCTACATTTTCTTCGAAAAGAGGAGTTCCAAATGCTGCTAAATGATAACCTTGCTGATAATAAAGAAGCTTTTGGAGTTTTAAATTTGTCAAACACTCTCCACCATTAGCTTCATCTTGCTGAGCCAAGAATATCAATTTCTTTGCTATATCTATCGCTTTGTATACCATAATTCTTAATATTTATAGTTTTGAAGGCAAAGATACATTATTTATATAGCATCGCCAAGAAATTTCAACGATTTTAACGTTTTATTCTGGATTTAGTATATTTCTATCTTCTTTATTCATTGTATTATATTGTTTCTTTTGACACACCTTTGCCACATTTCTTGCAGGAACTTCATACCAATCAAAATTCAACATCCTCATCAATGGTCAAGATGAACTTCCTGGCACTCATCTTCGCCATCATATTTACCTCACCATCTTATCAATCTTTCTCGCTTGCTTGAGGAATGAGGGGAACTTGAAGTAGGTCCAAGAATCCTGTTCCTTCAATTCAACCATACCTTTATGCAGATGGGTTATTAACGAGGAACAACTTTTTTTCTTGCCGAATTGTTCTATGATTACATTAAACAGCTCGGTGAAAGTGTTGTCGGGATTGAATGTATCTGTGACATAATTATACAGTTCATCTTGAGCAAAATGAGATGAAAACACCAAAGAGGCTGAAAGGAGCTTGAAGACGGCTTTTGCAAGTTCTCCTTTTTCCAAATGTTCCTCTACGATTTTCCTTGCATCTGCCAAGGCTTCGGAAATCTTGGCTATATCGAGTTTACCGTCTACCTTTACAAACGCATCCTCCATCTTCGTATCAGGAGAGATGACGGATGGGAGGTCAACTACCGGCACCTTATGGAGCAGGACATAACGTTGGAGGAGCTGTCGCCACACCAACATACGTGCTCCCTGCCACATTTCCACGGCAGCCGCTGTGAGCTGAGTGAAGAGTGGAGAATGAAGGGTGAAGAATTCATGGGTTCTTCTTCCCAATTCTTCCATGTCATCAGTATAGTCGATGTCTGTTTCTATCGAAAATCCACCAATACCATTGGCATTTTCAAACTTATACTCGCTTTGTGTGAGCAAGTAGAGCAAGCGTGAATATTTCTTCTTCTCCAGATCGGCATAGAATTTTTCCCGTTCGTCCTTACTTTGCGAAGCATAATAATCATAGAAGCCTCCCCATGAGCAAATTGCCTTCGTCTTGCCTTCAGTGGTCTTCAGGAGGGCAAAATGGGCATAATACTCATAGTCCTCGTCGAAGACTGGGGCATACTTGTCGGCCTCATACTCCTTGCCTCTGAAAAACTCCCGAAGGTTACATCTGAGGATAAACTCCAGGATGCCATCATGACGTAACACTGCATAGTCCTGTTCCTGCGGGATGGTCACTCCAGAAGTTGGGGTTAGAAATGGGCGGAGGATGATGTCTGGTATCAGTTCCTTCAACCCATGCTCTAAAGTTCCGCCGTCTGCCTTGAAGTAATTGGCAAGGATAAGGAAGTTGCTGCGCATAGAATCATCGATGTTGCTCAGGATTTCCTGCTGATGAGCCGTTGTTTTCTCTGCCACCTTATTACTATATGCTATATCGGAGGAATGGCGATTGCGATATACCGTCAGCTTATTCAGATAGTTCTTGAAATGATTGCGCAGTGTAGCAGAAGCATTTTTCTCAGGCTCTTTGGCCTGCAAATAGCCTATCATCTGGTCTATGGCACGCCATGCTCCAACATCCTCGGATGGTGCCTCATGTTCTATCTGCATGTCGTATTGGCGAACATTGGAGATATTCAGACAGAGATTGTTACCAAAGCGCACGAAAAGATGACGGTCTTTCTTGCCCTTATGCTTCACCTGCTTGACTACACCTACCGAACCTTTCAAGGGACCGCTGAGAATACGGATGGTGTCGTTCTCCTTGATGAGGTCGCCATATCGTTTGTCTACGATGCTCAATCCCTCAATGCCTTCAGCTATCTTGTCACTGAAATACATGAAACGTTCCATATCATCATCGGGAATCCTCGCCTCTTTCACGATTTCATCCAATGTTCGGGATTGACTGTCGGAACAAAGGATATGCGCCTTAGTAAAAAAGGTTCGCTCTACGACTTCATTACTTCTCGCTCCATAATCAACACCCTTATACATGAAGTAGCCGTACTGGGAAAGGAGTCTTTCCAAACGCCTTTCACTCTCCACTCTGATAAAGAATAGTCCTTGCAAGACTGGTGTGAAGCGTACTTTTTCCTCACCCTTTTCGTTCTTGTAAGTCCTTCTTCCCATGGGAAAGTAGTAGTCAACAATTGTATCGTTAAATTTTTCACGCAGCAAATCCATTGATTTCTGTTCTGTGAAAACATCTGTCTTGACTATAAACCACATTGTTTTGAGTTGAGAGTTGATAGTTGAGAATTTACAGATAGAAGTTGCCAAATGTTAAAAGCATTTAGTGGCAGGATATACCTCGGCTTCCCCTGAAAAGATGCCTCTTTCCGAGTTATTGGGGTTGTGATATGTATCACAGCATTGAAAAATCAATAGACTAACTTCCACTAATCTTCAATACTATTATGTCTTTCAGCCTTCTGCATACATGATGCAGGCAGGCCCGTGTTCAGCAAGTTATATATCATACGCTTTGCTTATATGAAAGCCATATTAATCTTTCTTAATTCTCTACGTTCTTCTGAATCTCTACATAAGAGATACAGAAATCTAGGAAACTTTCTATCTATCAATGACTTATCATGTTTAGTCTGATAAAAATACTGAAAAAACGTTGAATATTGTAGAATGATATTAAATTTTTAACACGCATAATTTGCTTGTTTCCAACAATTTTCGTATTTTTGCAGTGTGAATCTGTATCTCTTATGTAAAGATACAGAAAAATTGATTCATTTTGGTTCATTTTGGTTCATTTTGATTCATTCTACAAAATTCATCTTTTTTATCACTTTTGAGGTTTATAGGGCAGCCAGTATTTTGGCGTTGGCATCATCCACTTCTGAGCTTTTGACGGAATTGAGATAGATCTGTGTGGTGGTTTCGGAATGATGTCCCAATGCCTCACTGATGACGGAGATTGGTATATTCTTGCCTCTTGCCGTCGTTGCCCAGGAATGGCGGGCAACATAGAGGGTGAGCTTGCCCTTGATACCTATCTTGGCTCCTACCTTTCTGAGGTGATAGGAGATACGGGCTTCCGCATTGTGATACAGGCGCACCTCTTCCTTCTTTTTGTCAATAGTTTTATCCTGACTTTTGTTTCCATCATCAACCAGGAAAGGAAAGAGATAAGGTGAAGAGGCTGTCTGCGCCTGGTACTTTTCCAACAGGTTCTTCATATCCTTCTCCCATCGGATGGTGAGACGCTGGCCTGTCTTGCTTCTTGTGTAATGGAGAAAACCATCTCTGAGGTCGGATTTACGGAGGTGAGCCAGGTCGATGAAAGAGATACCACGCAGATAGAAGCTCATCATGAATGTATCTCTTGCCATCTCTTCCTTAGAAGAGAGATCCTTGACCGATTGCAGACTCTTGATTTGGCTGACGGATTCTGTAGGAATAGCCCGTTTACGGGTTGGAGCGATACCGGTATAGACTTCCTTGAAGGGATGCTGCTGTGGAGTAAGCCCTTTTACCACTGCCTTGTTATAGGTGGCACGGAGTATTCGGAGATAGAAGGAACTGGTGTTGCGGCATACCTTTGCCGTATGGTGCAGGTACGCTTCATACGAGCGCATCACTTCTGCATCTATCTCATTCAGGGCGATGTCCTTGTTGTCAAGGTATCTCTTAATACTGTTGAGCGTTGCCTTGTAATGCTGCATGGTGCGGTATTGACCGTTCTTCATCAACAGGGCGATGAGGAGGTTCATGAACTGGAATAGTGTCATTGATGTTTTCTTGTTTCTTGCCATTGTGTTTGTTTATTAATGATGTTTATATTATTGATTAACTATGATAGGGGCATTTCTGCCTCTTTCGTCTTAGCAACAGAAGCCCCCTATATATAAATAATATATATAAGGTATTAAGAGGGGACTTTTTTGTGGGGAAGTGCGTGTGGTTTCAATATTTTTGTTATCTTTGCAGAAGATTTGCTACACTCGGCATCATATTGACGAGGATTTTTGAAATAACAAAGGAACATACAATGATAGATACAAGACTGAAAGTTTTCAGAAGTGTGGCTACACTCCTGAGTTTCACCAAGGCTGCCAACGAACTGTTCATCAGTCAGCCTGCCATCAGCAAGCACATACAAGAGCTTGAAAAGGAATATGGGGTGCAACTGTTCGACAGAATCGGCAATCGCATCCAGCTCACCCGTGCCAGACAACTTATGCTTGACCATGCCTGCAAGATTATCAAAAGCAAATAACCGACAAAAAAGAAAAATATGAGATTATCAGAACAAAGGAGCAGTATGCTGCATGGCGTATTGCTCATCGCACTCTTCGCATGCGCTGCCTT
>ENA-UEQM01000374-UEQM01000374.1-human-gut-metagenome-genome-assembly--contig:-NODE-374-length-30157-cov-10.303158_pt1 | contig 30157 bp, 23 predicted proteins | sample MGYA00242948_ERZ507948 | MGnify/ENA primary metagenome ERZ507948 (study PRJEB26167, sample SAMN06115440) | human gut metagenome | host: Homo sapiens | place: China:Hubei | collected 2015-07-28... | reverse complement strand
TTAGAACAATGAAATTGATTAACACCACTCCGCGAGAGATATATGATTCAGCACAATATTGAATATAAAGAGGAAAAAATACTAAAAATACCAAGTAGAAAATTCGTTTTCTATACATGAGTAATGCACAGAGATAAAATGGAAATGCCAGATTTCGTAAATAATATAAAATTCCTCCTACTATTCCAAGGGAAGCTGCATTTTCCAAGCGATCAGCCAAATTCTCTTTGATATCAGGCAAAGGAGGATTTATCAATAATTGCAACTTAAACTCCGGAAATACCAATTCCCCGAGGCATAGAAATAGATAAAGGCCGATAATCCAACTACCATATTGTTTTACTGCCAATAATAACAACTGTTCCTGCTGATAATTTCCAAGATGTTGTTCTTTTCCTTTGACCAGGAAAATTGTTCCGCTCAATACGGCAACATAAATAGTATAGTAGTATATATATTCAAAACCAACATCTTCATACGACCAGCCGATTCCAGAATAGGCAAATAAGAAAAGAAAGAAGAAAAGGAAAAATAACCGATTCTCAGCTCTTTTCAAAAAAAAGATCCAGAAGCAAAGTAACAGGGTGATCAAAGAGATCCCGGCCAGTCTGCCGATTGCCAGTTCAAAGCCATTCAGGTCCGGCATTCAACCTTCTCCTGTAAATATAACTGTACATAAAAACAGATTGCAACAGAAAGTGAAAAGCGTAACTAATCAAATATGACCAAGCCAGACCAATTACTCCCATTCCTCCCCTCAGAACCAGCAACCAAGAGGATACGAGGAAAAATCCTGACCATACCATATTGAAAAAGCAACCGGTCCATGCGTATCCGCGGCTCTGGATCACTTGGCCGTAAATGCCGTTAGCCGTACTCAGCACTGCCGAGAATAACAGAATAATCAGAGCACTTCGATATTCCAAGTACCCCATTCCGTACATTCCGAGAATCAACGTTCCACCTAATGACAAGACGACACAACCAGCCAAGGCAAGGCCAGAATTGCAGAAAAGATTCAGTTTAACGACATGGAAGAAGTCTTTTTGTTGATTAGATCCATTCAAATTGGAGAGGATCGGTAAAGTGATCTGGCCTGCTACCGTGGGGATGAACAAAAGCAGCATTCTCCACTGATTGATGATATCGAAACCAGCCATGGCTTCGTATCCATTGGCGCTGTTTACCAAGATCGCATTGCCAAGCCAGATCGCACACACCAGAATGCCACCATTCAACATGGCCGGCAGACTGAAACTCCATAAGGCTGCCAACTCCTGTCCCGCCTTGCGGAAAGAAATCCTGATCTGAAAATGTTTCAGGCAACCATGTAAAGCATAACACAGCAAACAGCCTGTACAAAGCAGATAAACAATCAGAGCAATCAAAGCTCCGGTCAGTTTCCATAAGGATGCGAATTCGTAAGTGACGATCAGAACAATCATTCCGGAAATAATGTTGACTTTCGATATACTGCTGAAAGCTTCAAATCCCATCAGCATTCCGGTAAGGAGCCCGTTGAAAGAGGAGAGCAGGATCATCACGGAACCCAACCGCAAAGCCGCCCCCAGCCCCGGAGAATTCAACATTCGCGATGCCAGAAATTCAGAACTGAAAAAGCAGACTGGGAAAATCACACAACAGACCGTTCCGACACTGATGATCGACAAACCGATAATTCGTCCTGTTTTCTGCTTGTCGCTCTCTCGAAATTCCGCGATATATTTAGTTGCCGTGATTCCCATGCACGAAGAACAAAATACGATAAACATATTGACAGTAGATCGGATAATGCCATATTCTCCATACACATACTTCCCCAGAATATGAGTCAAAATCATACTCGTAGCCAGCAAAGCACCACGATTTATGACTGCTCCACACAATGACCAGAAAGCTGCGCAAGCAACTCGTTTGTGTAATGAAGAACGCAGGCAGATATCTGCCAATTTGGAAAGTAGCGTCACAATAGAAAGACCGCTGCAATTCTGCTGCAGGCGTTACCGTCGCCATAGGGATTGACGGCGCGGCTCATGGAATGATAACAGGCTTCATCGTCCAGCAGTCGCGAAACCTCCGTGACGATCCGGTCGAAATCGGTACCGACCAGTTTTACGGTACCGGCTTCGAGTGCTTCGGGGCGCTCGGTAGTGTCGCGCATCACCAGCACCGGCTTGCCCAGTCCGGGGGCTTCCTCCTGAATGCCGCCGCTATCGGTCAGCACCAGAGTGCTTTGCGACATCAGATACACAAAAGGCAGATAGTCCAGAGGCTCGATAAAAAACATATTTTCCGGCGGTTTTGTTCCAAATACCTCGGCGATCGGCTTGCGCACATTCGGATTCAGGTGCATCGGATAAATGAAGTCAACTTCCGGGTACAATCCATTCAGCTTCTTGATTGCATTGCAGATATGCAGAAAGCCATCTCCGAAATTTTCCCGGCGGTGGCCGGTGATCAGCACCATTCGGCGTCCGTTGGCGAGTCGTGATACATCGTATCCGGCTCCCGCCAGTTCTTGCATCGTATTTTTTCGTAAACCGTCATTGTTTTGCAACCGTTCCGTTATCTGATGCAGTGCGTCAATCACCGTATTCCCGGTCACGATAATATGTTTTTCAGGCACACCCTCGCGTAGCAGATTTTGACGGCTCAGTGGAGTCGGGGCAAAATGATATGTCGCAATTCGTCCGGTCAACTGGCGGTTCATCTCCTCCGGCCATGGACTGTAAATGTTATGAGTCCGCAATCCCGCTTCCACATGGCCCACCGGTATCTGCCGGTAAAACGCCGCCAGCGCGGCTGCTGTCGAAGTTGTGGTGTCGCCATGCACCAGAACAATATCCGGCTGCTGCTCCGCCAGAATCTTCCGCATACCGAGCAGTACCCGGCCGGTCACATCGTACAAATCCTGCCCCGGTTTCATGATATTCAGGTCGCAATCCGGTACGATGTCGAATAAATGCAGCACCTGATCCAGCATCTGGCGGTGCTGCCCGGTCACGCAGACTACCGTCTGGAATTCGTCGGGGTGCCGCTGGAGTTCTTTTACCAGCGGCGCCATCTTGATTGCCTCGGGACGGGTCCCGAAAACCAGCATAACCTTTTTCATCATCACCTTATTTGTGGAAAATACCGCAGAAATCGAGAATTACTTTGGCCGGGTCCTTCGGCAACGTCTTGAACTGGTCATGTGCCACCAGATAGACCACAATGTCCGCCCGTTTGAAAGCTTCACGGTAGTCGGTCAACTTGAATACCTTGTGTTCCTTCACATTCGGTTCGACGATCAGCAGTTCGGCATTGTTGCATCCCTGCATGACCCGCGTCGTGATGTATTTCGCCGGAGCTTCCCGCAGGTCGTCGATATTCGGCTTGAATGCCAACCCCATCATTGCCACTGCCGGCTCGCGCCCATGATCCAGCTTGAACTGCAGCATGGCATTTTTGATTTTCTCAGTGCACCAGAAAGCTTTGTAATTGTTGATTTCACGGGCTTTGGCGATCAGTTGGGATTCCATCGGAAATTCTGCTGTCAGAAAATACGGATCGACTGCGATACAGTGTCCGCCTACACCGCAACCGGGACGCAGGATATTCACGCGCGGATGCCGATTGGCAAGTTCGATTAATTCCCACACGTCGATTCCGGCCTTGTCGCAGATCAGCGAAAGCTCGTTGGCAAAAGCGATTTGCACGTCGCGTGAAGAGTTCTCTGTCAGCTTGCACATCTCTGCAGTACGGGCATTGGTCGCGTGCAGCTTTCCCTTTACGAACTGTGAATAAAATTCTTTGGCTTTTTCAGTCGCTTCCGGAGTGATACCGCCGATTACCCGGTCATTATACACCAGCTCGTGGATCACGTTTCCCGGCAGTACCCGCTCCGGACAATAAGCGATGAAAAGCTTGTCTTTCAGTTCCGGGCGCCGAGCAAAAATGAGTTCTTTCATTTTTTCGGTCGTGCCAACCGGCGAAGTCGATTCAATCACATACAGATCGCCTGCCTTCAAGAGCGGAATCACGCTTTTTGTCGCAGCTTCCACATAGGCGATATCGGGTTCATGGTTACCGCGGAACGGCGTCGGAACCACGATGAAATACGCGTCACTCTCCTCCGGAACCGTGGAGGCCTTCAGACGGCCTGCAGCAACCACTTCTGCACACAATTCCTGTAAGCCAGGTTCCACAATATGGATTTTCCCCCGGTTGGTCAGCGCGACCACCTCCGGATTGATATCCACTCCAAGTACCTCCACACCGTGCTTTGCGGCAATGATTGCCGTAGGAAGCCCAATGTAGCCCAGTCCCATGAAACATGCTTTCATCGAATCTGCTTTCCTGTTTTTGCATTGTATAAAACTTGTTTTTCAATGTTCGTCATAATTTTTCTACAACAAAATTATCTATTAGGATTGTTCCTCCTTCCAGACTAATTGCGATTCGGAAAGAACATACTTCCGGCTGCAACTGTTCCAGAGAGAAATTTACAGGAATAAGCTGCCGAGCTGAAGTCGCCTCTGCTGACGCCAATTTTTCTGAACGGATAAATTGCCGGTCCGCATTGTATAAATAGGTGACGATTTCCACTTTGCTTTCCGGAGTTCCACGAAAAATGAAAGCTCCGCGATATCTTTCCCGGGCAGATAAAGGGGACACTTTCATAATACTACCGCTGCCTTTTCCGAAAAAAAAGAGCGAAGAACAATTGATCCCCTGCGGAATCAACTTCAATTCCATTTTTTCTTTTTCCGGTTCATAGGAACCGTGCATGGGATTAGGCAACCAGTCTGTAGGCAACACAATTGGTGTTTGGGCAAAACCAACTCCTTTTTCTCGAAGGAGCCGTATTTGCATTCTTGCCGGATTGATTTCTTCGCCATGTTCAAAATCTTCATAGATTACATGCCGCTTATTGCGAGGAGGCATTGGAACAACTTGGCCGAAAAGCTGCTTTTTCAGGATAACTTGGTAAACTCCGAATTGTTTTCCGTTTCCGATCTTTTCCCAATGGTCAGTGGCGATATTTCCGGAAATGATTTCAGGCCAATGCTCCTTTTCTTCCTGCTTATTCAACAGAACATATATTTCTTGATTAACATACCGGGCAATCCGCAAATTGTCAGTCAATTCTTCCCGGTTGTTTACAACTAGGGGATCAAGAACCTGCTTCCGGGCTGCTGTTACAACAATTCGCTCTAGACGCGGTTCTGTCCCCAATAATATCCGATTTGTTCCATTGGCAGTAAAGAAATCAGCATCGCGTAAAAAACATATTACCTCCGTCTCGCGGCGGGTTCGTTCGCTCAGGCGGATCTCTTTCAGGAAGCCGCCGAGGCAGATGCCGAAGATCAGCGCGAGCAACAGCATTCCTCGCCAGCGCCGCAGCGGGGTGGGGCAGTTATGCCAGCTCCAGCGGAGCAGCCAGACCGACCAGAAAAGTGTCAGGACGCCGATTCCGATCACATAGCGGAAGCTGATGATCGCCGGGTTCGGTATCCGGTTCGCCATCATGAAAAACAGCAGCAGCGCCAGAAAGCCCTCCGCTCCGGTCAGTTTCTTCCGCCACTCCCTCGAACGGAATGCCGTATATAGAAAAATCCCCGCTCCCAGCCAGCCCAGTATCACCAGCGGCGGGAAGCAGGCCCCGAAAATGCGGTTCAGGTTTTCGAGCATTTCAGCCCCACAGTCCCCGCAACCGCCCCGTGAGGGCTTCCGTGTAGTATTCCAGCGGAATCCCGAGCAATGCGGAAAGCAGGATTCCGCCGACGGCTCCGCCGAGCAGGAAAAGTAAAAGCGCCCAACCGGTTTCACGGCGTTCTTCCGCATTCAGCCACAGGCGACCCAGCAGAAAAAACGGGATGAAAAGGAACAGCTCCAACGCCTCATACCGGGCAAGAGCCGCCAGAAAAGCCGTGGCCCCGGCTCCGCCCCAGTAAAAGCGGTTTCTGCGCCGAAAGCCACAGACCGCCAGCCATAACGCCAGCGTCATGAAAAGCAGATACAGGGATTCGCGCTGGATTTCCACGGAAAGCTGCACGAATTCAGGAACAAATGCACAGAACAGTGCCGCCAGCGCTCCGAGACGTTTATCTCTGAAAAATTCCCCCGCCAGCAGAAACACCGCCGCAATCAGTAAAGTTCCGGCCAGAACATTGACCAGGATTCCGGAGGAATAGGCGGAAAGTCCGCACAGCATGCCGCGGCTGATGCTCCAGGGCAGCAGCGGCGGTATCCAGGCGGCCTCGCTTCCCTGCAGCGCCTGAAAACCGCCGGTCAGCCAGAGTTCCGCCTGACGCAGGTATAAGACGCCGTCGCGGGAGATCATCGGCTCCGCCCAGTGGCGCCACAGGCGGAAAGCGCCTCCCGCCGTCAGGGCGGTGAGCAGCAGCCATGCCCAGCCATGCCGGAAGCGGCTCAGCTTGTCCAGTTTTTCAGGACAGGTGGAGATGATAAAATTTTTCAGTGGAGTCAGGATCATCACTGCCGCATTGAGAAATGCGAAAAGAACAGACTGTTTCGGAAAGGAAACAGTTCAGACGTGTTTGGGGTTGCGTATTGTGCTTCGAAGCGTTATTCCGTCAACTTCTTGAGTTTTTCGGCGGGAAGCCGGTATTCGATATGCTGTCCCAGCAGCGTTACATTCACGATGATCGCATCGTGGGCGTCGTCCCGGCGGACCACCTCCGTGACCAGCCCCGCCAGAGAGCCGGAGGTGATCAGCACCTTATCCCCGTGGCGGATGCCGGGATTGATCAGGATCGGCTCCGTTTTCGCCAGCGCCTCACAACGCTGCAGCGTATGAAGTTCATCGATCAGCAGGGCTTCCCGGCCTTCGTCGAACTGCAGGTCGATTTTGACGATTTTCTTTTCCCGGATCTTCAGGTCAGCGGCTTCAAAACGCCCCAGGCACAGAAAAAGATAGCCGGGGAACATCGGCACTTCCGTAATCACTTTGGTGGAGTGCATCATATAGGCGCGGGGAACTACCGGCAGATAGCAGGCGATCCCGGCATTCCGCAGTTTTTGCGCAATCATTTTCTCCGTCCTGGGGTGCAGATAAGCATATCCCCAGTGACGTTCCGGCTGTTTTACGATATCGATTTTATCCATGCGGATTTAAGGCCGAGAGGCGGATTTTTCCCATGCAGTGGCATCCTCACTTGATCGTCCCGACCGAGTAAGGATGCCGTGTCAACGGCGGCTGTTTTTCGGCGCCGCCTGAAAATAAATAACCGTAAATCCTATTCAATCTGGAAATTTACGGCAGTGGAAACAAATCAGAAACGGTTTACGGTTCCCGGACACATTTTCCCCGCGATCAAAAAAACAGGCAGATATTGTAGCCGAAAACATAATCCTTTTTCCCAAATAAGATAAACCTCGCTTAATATAGTCCGTTTGTCCGGAAAATCAATTGTTAAATACCGCCGTTCGGAAAAAAATGCCCTCCTGCATCATCAGTGTCCTGCAAGCCGGGCGCAGGATGCCGGCAAGGTGCGGAATGACCGTCAGTGCCGCATCATTTCCAAATGTTTTTCGGGAAAAAATCAGAAAAATCCGGAAAATCGCAATGAGTGCAATCACTTGAGAAGGCAAATCACCTGAAAGCCCGCTCCGGCAGGGGAGCGGGCAGGGGGGCCGCGGCGGGATCAGGGGCGAAGTTCTTCGATTTCCGCTCCGATGGCGGTGAGCTTGGCGCAGAGGTTTTCGTAGCCGCGGTAGATCACTTCCGCCGAATGGATCGTGCTGGTCCCCTTCGCGCAGAGCGCCGCGATCACCATCGCCATTCCGGCGCGGATGTCCGGGCTGGACATCGTGACCGCGTGGAGCTGCGCCTTGCCGGTGATCACCACCCGGTGCGGGTCGCAGACGATCGCGTTGGCTCCCATGCTGATCAGCCGGTCCGCGAAGTAGATCCGGCTTTCGAACATCTTCTCGAAGAACATCACCGTGCCGGTGCACTGGGTGGCCGCGACGATCGAACAGCTCATCATATCCGACGGATATTGCGGCCACGGGCCATCCGAAATCTGCGGGATGTGACCGCCGAAATCGCATTGGATTTTCGGCTGCTGGCCGCCGGGCAGGATGATCCGGTCCGAATAAAGCTCCATCGCGACGCCGAGCCGCTCGAACACGCGGCGCAGCATCCAGTTGTGGCGGGGCGCGGTGCCGTGCACCGTGAGTTCTCCGCCGGTCGCCGCGGCCAGCGCGAGAAAGCTGCCCGCTTCGATATGGTCGCCCGCGATCGTGTAGTCGCAGCCGTGCAGTTTCTCGACGCCTTCGATTTCGATGGTGTTGCTGCCGGCCCCGGTGATCCTGCCGCCCATCGCGTTGAGCAGTTGGGCGAGGTCCTGCACGTGAGGTTCCCCCGCCGCGTTGTACAAGGTGGTTTTGCCTTTGGCGGTGACCGCCGCGATCAGGATCTGTTCGGTCGCGGTTACGCTCGCTTCGTCGAGGAAAAGCTCGCGGCCGAAAAGCCCGCCGGGAGCGTGGAAGCGGTAGGTTTCATCGCCCGACATCGCGGAACCCAGCTTGATCAGTCCGTAGAAGTGCCCGTCCAGGCGGCGGCGGCCGATCACGTCGCCGCCGGGCGGGAAGAGCTCGGCGGCGCCGCAGCGGGCGATCAGCGGAGCGGCGAAAAGGATGCTGGTACGGTTCCGGGAGCACATTTCGCGCGATACCTTGGTGGTCCTTATGTCGCGGCAGCGGAATTTCAGCACGTGGTTTTTAAAGGAGAATTCCGCCCCGAGCTCTCCGGCGATGTCCAGCATGGTGCGCACGTCGAGGATATCGGGCACATTGCGCAGTACACACTCCTCCTCGGCCAGCAGCAGCGCCGCGATCATCGGCAGCGCCGCGTTTTTGTTGCCGCTTACCGTAACCGAACCGCGGATTTCCGCGCCGCCCTTCACTCTCAAACTCTGCATGAACCCCAGCTTTCCATTCTATTGCTTTGCCATGCTGTAAATTTAATTCCAACTTGTCTTATGTCAACCGGAAATATGAATTTACCGCTGTTTTTATTTCATTAAGGACTTGAAAATATTATTGAAGGCAGTATGTTAAGGATGGCCTAATTTCAAAAAAACTTAACCGGATGTCAATCAATGAATAGTGAAGAAGTCATTCCGCTGTGGCGTAAGATGTTTGAGGTGACGGATATCATGCGCAACATGAATATCTCGATCACCGATGAAATGCTCTTTTCCCTGACGTTCAACCAGTTGAGAATGATCAAGAACGTTCATGTCCTCAATCGCGACTATCCGGAGGGCGTAACCCTGAAAGTCCTGGCCGAATCGCTGGCGATCACTCCCGCCGCCGCTTCTGAAATGGTCGACGCCCTGGTACGCAAAGACGTGCTGCGCCGCGACCACAACCCGCAGGACCGCCGTGCCGTCGCAATCAGCCTGGCCGACTCCTGCCGCAAGCGCTTCGCGGAAGGGGAAAAGAATTTCGAGAATCTGACCAATGAGTTTCTGGCGACCCTTCCGGCTGCCGACCGCGACAGCTTTATCTCCACCGTCGAGAAATTCCGGGTTTTCATGCAGCCCTATAAAAAATAGATTGCAGTTGCGGTTTTCCAAAGGCAGCCCGGCGGTTTATTCCGGCCGGGTTGTCTGTTTTTTCAGAAGGGAACGCCATGTGCGAATCCCGGGAAGCCGGAGGCGTTCCTCGGAGATCAGCAGGCCGGCGAGCGTCAGGATTGTGCCTGCGATGGCGGCGGGCGTGAGCCGTTCCCGCAGGATCAGGGCTGACGAGAGCACGGTGACTACCGGAACCAGATAGATATAGAGACTGGTTTCGACGGGGCCGAGTACTTTGACGGTCCAGTTCCAGACCGCGAAGCAGAGGGCGGTGGCTCCGAAGCCGAGAAAGAGCAGATTGAAGAGATTGAGCCATTCGAAGCAGCGCGCTGTCTCCGGTTGGAAGCCGAAGAGGAAAAGCGCCGGAATCATGAACAGCCAGCCGTAGAAGAAGATCCGCCGGGTGCACAGCACCATATTCAGGTTGAAACCGGCGATCAGCTTGGTCAGGATCGAATAAACCGCCCAGATCAGCGCGGCCAGTATCGCCAGCAGGTCGCCGAGCGGATTGAGTTTGAGGACCGTGTTGCCGTTGAATACGATCAATGCGATACCGGCGATCGCCGCTCCGAAGCCGAGGAAGAACCGGCCGCCGGGCCGTTTCCGCTTCAGCCAGAGCCACGCGAGCAGGGCGGTGAAGAGCGGAGCGGCGGAGACCATGATGCCGACGTTGGAGGCCAGCGTATGGGTCAGGGCGATGTTTTCCACCAGGAAATAGAGCGTGACGCCGCTGAGGCCGGCTCCGGCGCAGTACAGTTCGTGCCGGAGATTCCGGAACGGCAGGAATTTCGGGAAAAAAGCCAGCAGCGACAGATAGCCGATGGTGAACCGGATGAACAGGATTTCGACCGGCGAGAAGCTGCGCAGCAGCACCTTGGTCGAGATGAAGGTGGTACCCCAGATCAGGATGGTCAGCAGCGCGGCGAGGTGTCCGGCGGCGTTCCGGCTGAACGTCATGGCCTGGCCTCCGGCAAGGTGCCGATTGCGGTCTTCTGCTCCGGAGCGCGCCGGGCGGTTCTGATTTCACGGTACATGGTCATTTCCCTTTCGCATACATATAATATATCACCGCGTCGGAGAAATATCCTGCACGATCCTGCAGGAAAGCGAAAAAGCGGGAAATCGGTGATTCCCCGCCTGCTGACTCCATCGGCATACCGGTAAGGTACTGCACTTCTCCCGGGAGCAGGGCGCCGGTTCCGGTGCTCCGGTCCGGACTGGAAACGCATTGCAACAGAAAACTCATGCGCTGGCAGCCTCCCCTGGCGGAGCCGGACCCCTTGATACCTCCCGGACCGCCTTACCCCGATCGGCCGTGTCCCGTGTCGGAGCTTCCGGTTCCTTTGTCCCGCCGGTCCGGGAGTCGCGCAGCACCTTGCCGGTACGCCGGTGGAGTCCCGGCGGATACCCGCCGGGCGGTTTGTTCACTTGAGTGCCGGCAGCATCCGGCGCGCCAGTTCAAGGCTGCACCGGGCGAGGGCGTCCTTGGCGGCGATCACATAGCTCGGCCCCGCGACCGTCTCCTTCTGGCGGTCGGAGAGCAATATTTGCTTGCCTTTGTAAAGGTTGAGTTCGAGCCGCGCAGTCGAGCTGGAGAAATTCTGGTAACGCCCGGAATCGGTGGCCAGCCCTTCGCCGAGGAACAGGAATTCGGCGTCCTGCCGGTCTTCGACCACTTCAAAGCCGAGGGCGATCAACAGCTTTTTGAGCTCGGTTTCGGCAGCCGGATCGATCGCGGGGGTGCTGATGCTCTCCGAGATCTTCACGTAGACCTTGCGCCCGTTTCCCTTGACGGTTCCGGAGAGTTCACCGGCGACGGAGAGCGCGGTTTTCGACTTGGGCATCAGCTGCCGGGAACGGGCGGTCAGCTGTCCGGCCACCTTGACCGCCAGCTCGGAGACGAGATCGGTGGCGGCGCTGTCGCCTTTGGCGGCGGCCGGCAGGACCTTGCCGGTTTCGACGCCGATCAGCTTGGCGACGACGTAGTTGTTGTCGCCGCTGCGGAACACGGAGCCGGTGATCAGGATTTTCGCGCCGGTGAGCTGTCCGAGCTTGAGCTGGGTCTCCTTGTCCACCAGCCCGGTGGCGGAAAGGTGCAGTTCGGTCAGGATCTTGTCGAGTTCGGCGCGTTCGACCAGTTCGAAATCTCCCTGCGTCGCGAGTTCGACGGAGAGGAGCTCGGCGATCGACTTGCCGAGATTTTCATCCTGCGCCCTGGCTCCGCGCGAGTCGAAAGGCAGTACCGCGATGGTCGGAACCGGCAGGGAGGCCGTCTCCGGCTGCGGGGCGGGATCGGCCGCAACAGCGGCACTGTGGACGGTGAATACCGCCGCGAGGATCATCAGCAATCTGTTCATTATTTCATCTCCTTTAATATGGTTTGGATCAGTATGATATTTTCCAGCCGGGCCGGGTCGAACTCCGGGGAGAACACGATCAGGCGGCGGCGGCCGTCGCGCAGTTCGATATAGGAGGCGCGTCCCGTCCGGTCGATTGTTTCCTGCTTTTCACGGTATAAGACGCCGAGCGTGCCGGGAATCTTAGCGCGGACCATCCGGATTTCCCGCCAATTTTCCGGCAGCGCCAGCGGCAGGTCCGAACGGGTCGGGAACAGCAGCTGGAGCCGGGCGTTCCCATCGCCGGACAAAGTGTCCGTAAACAGGATGGGACACTCTCCGGCAGCGGACAACCCGGCATCCAGCAGAGTCCGGCGCAGTACCGGCCGCAGGTCGAACCGGGCTTTGAGTCCGGCGAGCGGCCGGGGGGAATGCAGCACCAGCGGCTGCTTTATGTTGTCGGCGATCAGGTCGACCTGTTCCGACGCGCCCGGTTTCAGGGCGGCGAGGTAGAAAGCCGGGCAGCCGTCGGCGGTGCCGGCCGCCAGCACCCGGCCGTTGGCCGCAACCAGCTGGTAGGAACCATGCACTTCGACCGGGACGGTGACTTCGCGCCCGGTCGTCAGGTCGAGCGGTTCGGCGGCGTGTCCGGCTGCCGCGAGCAGCAGCAACATCAAGCAGGCGGGAATCGTTTTCATCGGAGGAACTCCTTTCCTTTGGATATCAGGACCGTATCTATGGTGAAGGTGACCGGCTGGTCGGACTTTTCCAGAATCAGTTCCACCAGGCCGGAGCCGGAACGCAGCGTGACGGTGCCGTCGGCGGCGAGCGGGCTGATGCCGGAATTGGCGCCTTCCCCGACGCGCAGCGCAGGCAGCTGCCGGGCGAGGTCGTCCGGCTTGAAGATGAGCCGCAGCGACTTGCCCGCGGTCAGTTCCGGATTGAACTGCAGCGACACGCGGCACTCGAACGGAATCTTCTCCGCCGTGAATTCGAGCACCTGGTGCTTGCCTTTCTGCACGGGACGCACCCGGAAAAGGTCCGCGTCGGTGGCGAAACTCTGCTGAAGCGCCTGCGCCGGGTCGAGCCTTGCCGCTCCCTGCTGTTCAAGCCGGAGATCTTCGACGGTGATTCCCTCCTGACTGTCGGGCCGGCTGCCCCATCCGCCGCGCGGCGCGATTTCATAAAGTGCGTCCTCTCCCTCCAGCCACAGCGTATTTCCGTCGGGTGAGAGGTGGAAACGCCCGAAGCCGATGCCCCGCAGCATCAGTGACCGCTCCGGCCGGACGAGATTTATCAGCAGGAGCCGATGGTATTCGTCCCGCAACAGCAGATACTGCCCCTTGAGGCCGAGCGGTTTGAGCTTTGGCGGAAGGTTGCGGTCGGCGGCTCCCGGCAGCACCCGCATTCCGGGGATGAAATTCGGGGGGCCGGCAATCACCAGGAAAGGTTGTCCGGGCCCGCCGTCGACCGCAAGCAGTGCGGGGTAGTCCTGCCGGGGAGTGAGGATATGGCCCAGCGGCGTGTCGATGATGCGGGGAATGCCATGGAACTGAAGTTTCCGGCGGACCGCACCGGTGGCAGGTTGAATTTCATACAGATAGGAGCCGGCCTGCGCCAGCAATGTCCGGGAGTCGGGATAGCTCCAGATCCATTCCAATCTGCCGGGAGGCAGGTTCTGCCGATCCAATACCAATGGTTGATCGGGACTGCCGTTCGGTTTGAATTTCAGCAGTTGCCCGGGACCGGGACCGGCGGCATGGAACTGCCGCCCGAGCAGGGCGTAGGTTCCGGGACGGCGGAAGAAATCAGGCAGCGGAGCCGGGGCGCCGCCATTGGCCGGGATTCCGCCGTAGCCGCTCCAGATTACGGCCCCGGTGTGCAGCAATGGCACATTGCCGTTTCCGTAAGGATAGTTGTCAATACTTTCCGGTGCGGTGTTTCGCCATAGCGTGCGCCATTTGCCGGAGGCGGGATCGTATTCGCACAGTTCGGATTGCTTGCCGTTGCGGCAGATGCCGTAGAATTTCCCGTCGTATATCGTGGCGGCGGCAAAAGGGCCGCGGCTGGAGGCGGCGGGGGGAAAACGCAAATATCTGGAATATCTGCGCTCCTGTTCCGACGGATACCGGAAAATCGGCCGGATGGAAAAATCCGGGTTGAGCCGGGTGAGCTGTTCGGGCGTCAGCCGTCCCGCCGGCGAAAAGGGGGGATTCCGCATGGAACCGCTTTTCAGCATCGGCCGGGCGTCGAACAGATTGCCCGGATTCTCCGGTTCCGCCGTTTCGGCGCGTTTGACCGGCGTTTTCTGCCCGGCTGCCTTTTTCGGCGTTGGCGGCGGCTGCGATATTTCACCGGGACCGGTGAGTTTGAGGTTGCGCAGCTCCAGTTCCATATTCCGGGTCATGGCCTGTTCGTCGTCCGATATCAGCAGGAAAGTCATGAAGATGCGGTCAAATCGCCGGTTGCGGCCGCAATTCGGGCAGTTGCCCGCATCCGGTACAGGAAACGTGAGTTGGAATTTCCGCCACTGGCTATTGGAGTTGTCGGCGGCAAGCTCCCGGGATTGCCTTTCGATCCACATGGCATGTTTTTGCGCCTCCCGGGCTTCGGGAGTGCCTTGGGTATCGGGACCGCGCCAGACCCGGTAATCAGGATTGTCGCCGCCGAAGGTCACTTTGAACCGCGCTCCCGGACCGCTCAGGGAACGCAGTTCGCCGGAAAGCGTATAGTTTCCCGGTATGGCCACCGTATTCTCCAAAGTCAATGCGGTCTGGTTGTTGCGTTCGGCACGGAGCAGAACGCTGTTTCCTTCCGGGGAAATTTCGTACCAGTACTCCTCGGGAATGTCATACGGCGTATTGGCGGAGACATGCCAGCCGCCCTTTTCCGGCAGGAACCGGTATTCCAGCTCTGCCGCTCCGAGAGTCGGAAGCAGAATCGCCGACAGAAGAAGTGAGGGAAAACGCATTATAAGACCTCCGCTTTGGGTGTGACCTTGAATAGCTGGTGACGGGTGACGAGCAGTATCGAGCGTCCGTCCGGATCGGGAAAGAGCGTGAATAACTGCGGAAAGAACCAGAAAGGTGTCCGGGCGGGAGCATCAGGGCGGAACAGCAGACTGCGGATGTGGTTGCCGCCCGACGTATACAGCAGCCCGTTCCGCAAACAGGCGGCGCCCCATAACGGCGGCAGGTTCTGCCAGCGTTGCACCGGCGGGGTCTCACGGGCGGGAAGCAGCAGGTTGCGCGGCAGTTGCGGTTCCCGCTTGCCGCCGCAGCGGAATTCCCCCGATTTTTGTTTCAGGTTCCAACAGGCGACCGCATAGAAATCGGGGTGGTTGGTACAGAGCAGCACGCTTTCGCCGGAGCGTTGGATGTTGTCCATGCTTTCGTGCTGCGGTTGCAGCAGCAGACGCGACTGCAGCAGCGGTTCGAGGGTTCCGGCGTCGGCGTCGAAGCGGACGAAACCGCATTCGCCGATCAGCAGGAACCGGTCCGGTTCTCCCGGCTCGGCGAAGAATCCGCGAAGCCGGAACTGGTATCGGCGGTCGGCGTTTGGGAATGCGCGGCAGGTATCGTCGAATTTGGAGAGATGCACCCGGCGTTCCGTCCCATCCGTCCTGCCGGAGAGCACGATCCCCTCCGTCGCGAACCAGATCCGGTCGTCCTTGCGTTCCACGCCGACCACCTTGCCGGGCAGGTCGGTGTGGAGCCTGACGGGGGCCCCGTCGAGCGGAAGTTCCGCCACCATGTCGTCGAGCCGCAGGAATGCGCTTCCGGCGGAGAGGGACAGCCGGTTGCCGCCGGATTTCGCAAGCCGGTCCATGACCTGACGGTCGGTGACCGCATGGATGCGGGCATTTGCCCCGGAAGCCGGGTCGATCCGATGCAGCGTCAACGCATTGCTGCGCTTCAGCAGCAGCCAGACGGAACCGGAGGCGTCCTGGGCCGCTCCGGCGACCGGCAGCAGCAGGTGGTCCGGGGAGGCGGCGGCCGGATAGAGCCGGCGGATCTCAAACTCCGGGTGAAGTTCGGCGGCGAGATCGACACTCCACGGCGGGAAATGGGTGGGAGGAAAGTCCAGAGCGCCGATTCGGGCGGAAACTTGCTCCGCGTAAGGTTTCCGGCTGTATTCGACGGCCTGTGCCAGCAAAGGCATAAGACGGTGGCGTTCAAAGAACTTCCGCACTCTTTCCGAGGAAAAACGATCGACCGGCGGGGGAGGCGGAGGGATGGAGCGGCTGTCAAGCTCCCGCAGGAGGTCCGATATGAACCGCCAGGCGGCAAAACCGGCGTCCGGCTTGATTCCGGCGTCTTCGATCAGCTCCGTCCAAAGCTCGTTGTGTTCGGAAGGAAGGCGGCACGGCTTGCGTCGCAGCAGGACGGGACGCAACACGCCTGCCAGTTCATCACGGGTACGCGGCGGCGCTTCCCGCAGGGCCGCATAAAGATCGAGCCATTCCGCAAGCAATTGAAAGCCGGCCGGTTCCTCCTGCCGGAACTGCGGCGCCCAGACGCGGGCCTGCCGCGCGGCGGCATCCGGCGGCAACAGCCTGAGGTAGGCGTGAAGCTGCCCGCGGGTGTTGGAGTGCTCGTCGTTCAGGTAAATTGAATTGGGTACCGGCTTTTTTTCCCGGCAGGTGGCGATATCCCTGAACATCGCCGCGATTTGCCTGCTTCCTTGCGTAATGCAGAGCGCCGGGTTGAAATAGAACTCCGGCTGTAGAAATTTCAGTGAGCCGTGCACATAATGGTACAGGGAAATGTGAATATCTCCGGGACGGTTCAGGCTCAACAGTTCTTCCCGAAGTTTGGTGTGGCGTCGTTGCAGATATGCCCGGTAGGCGTCGACGACGGGACGGATTCGGGACTGCTGTTCCGGCGTGAGGCGGTCACGCTGTTCATAAAGCGCGTACAGGATCTGGTCGAGCGGTTCGCTGGAAAGGTGGGGAGTGCCCCGGGGAACTTTACGCCGGAACGTCCACGGATCGCCGAATTCGGGACCGAGCACCGCATTGACCAGCTCCAGACGTTCCAGCAGAAGCGGAACCGGCAGCGGAGACCGGCGGTAACCTATGGCAAGGCGGGTATTCAGCGCCCGGCGGTATTCGGGATTGTCGGGATCGAGCAGCCAGGCGGTACGGTATTGGGCGATCATGCGCTGCTCTTCTTCCAGGGAGTTGCTTTTGTACCAGCGGGCTTCCTCGAAGAAGCGGGCGGCTTCGGCTTTGCGGTCGTCGGAGGCAGCGGGGGGAGGGGGAGTGCGTTTCAGGTAGTGTGCCAGCTTTTCGAGCAGGGTTCCCGCCGGATCGTCCCCGGTGCTGTAAGCTTCGGCGGTGAACAGCACGGTTCCTCCCGGCGCGTAGAGCAGCAGCCGGCAAAAGTATTCGTCGGCGCTCCGGCCCGGACCGAGCTCCAGCGCCAGCAGCCGGGAGGCGGCGGCGAGTTTGCCGAAACTTCCGGTCAACTGCCGCTCCCGGATCAGGGTGTCGAGTTCTTCGCGTTCCAGCAGTACGAGCCGGTCGAGGCGCAACAGCCGCCGCTGGAATTCGTCGGCGGTGCGGTGAGCGTCGATCCAGTGGCGCCGGGGCAGGGCGCGGTCGCGGATGCCGGTGGTCGACAGGAACACTGTTTGCCCCGGAGCTTCGATGAGAGTTTGTTTTTGCCGGATCAGCCCCGCAGCGGCCTGCTCCGGGTTTTCGGCGGGCAGCTGCTCGTCCGCGAGCCGGAAGCCGTTGGCCGGTTCGAAGATCAGCAGCCGCGCCCGCGCTTCCTCCTTATCCGCCGAAACCAGTACGAAAAGATCGGCCTTCAGCAGCGGGGCGAGACGCCGGACAGCGACGGAATCAAGCCTGTCGCCGGAGAGTTTGCGCTCCTGAAGCACCGCCTGAATCCGGTCGCGCTCGACAAAGTCGAATTCAGGGCTTGACGCGAAAATGCGGTCGGCCAGGTTCTGCCCGGCTTCGCCGCGTCCGAGCAGGGCGACCGTGGAAGCCATCGCCTGTTGCGCGGCAAGGAAAAAGAACAGGATGATCAGGTGTTTCATGGTTCCGGCTTAAATGTTGAGTAAACGTTTCTCGATCCGGTAATCCGCATCGCGGGCGGTATAATTACATCCTGTTTTCATTACGCCGATGTCGCGCAATTTGACGGTTTCACCGTTGCCGAGGGTCAGGGCGAGGCTGAATTCCAGAATCTGGTCCCGGTCCGGTCCCCGCTGCAGGCTGACTGCCCCTTTCAGGCGATCTGCCGTGAGCTCGAAATAATCGTCGGCGCCGGCCGCCAGCTCCAATATGGCTACTTGCCGGTCGTTCCGGTCGTAGACGGCGAGTTCGACCATCCGGGTGGGACGGCCGTTCTGCCGGTCGAAGGTGACCGGTTCGCCGTTGACCATGCCGATGCCGCTGTCCGGACTGAACAATGCGACCAGCTGCCGGAGCCGGTCCGCCGCTTCGCCTTCCTGCGCCTGCCGCTTTGCTTCGGAGGCCAGCAGCACGGCGACTCCCGCGATCAGCAGCAGCGAAGCCGCCGCCAGACCCCAGATGGCGCGGCGCAGCGGCCGGGCCTTGGCGCTCTGCATCCGGGAGCGCCGGAAAAACATCTGCTTGAATTCTGTGGCGGAGCAGAATTCCGAAGCAGGGGCCGGGTGTTTTTCCCGGGCCTGTTCGAGCAGTTCGTCGATTCTGTCCTTATTCATATTGCACCTCCCGGTATGTTTTCCGGAGCAGTTGTTTGGCCTTGTGAATCCGCTGGTACAAGGTGTTGGGGGAGCAGCCGAGCCGTTCGGCGGCGGTCCTCCCGTCGAGATCGCTGAGCACGCCCAGCACGATCGCTTCCCGGTAAAGTTCGGGAAGTTCCGCAATCGCCGCTTCGAGCCGTTCCACATCGGAGCTGTCGTTTTCCGGAACGACCGGAGTGGCGGCATAGGCGGCGAGTTTGCGCGATTCGCGCTCCCGCGCCCGCAGAATGTCGTAGCCGGCGTTGACCGTGATCCGGTAGACCCAGCTCGACATTTTCGCATTGCCCCGGAACGTGTCGAATTTTTTCCACGCCGACAGCAGCGCCAGTTGAATCGCCTCATCCGTATCCGCCGCGTTGCCGGTGATCCGGTACGCCACGCTGCGCAGCATCGGCAGATGTTCATCGATCAGATGATTGAATACCGCTTCGCGATCATCCATTGAAGTAACCTTGTGAATTTTCCGTTTTCGCAGTGTAAGACGCGGGGAGGGAAGCGGTTCTTAGCGGCGGCGGGCCGGACCGGGAACTTTTTCGATGAAAACGTAAAAAGCCGCCCCGGCTGGAGGCGGCCGAACGTGACGGGAAATGTGTCAGTTGCCGCCGAGCAGGGCGATCGCCCCGGCGATGCGGCGCATGGATTCCTCTTTGCCGAGGATGTTCATGATCTCCGGCGCGCCGCCGGGAGTGACCGCAAGCCCGGCCACCGCGATGCGCAGCGCCCACGCGACGCGGGCGAGCTTCACCTCGCGGCTGGCGGCGTAATCGCTGACGAGGGCGTTGAGCCGGTCGAGCGACCAGTCGTTTTCGGCGTCGAGCAGCGGCTGAAGCTCTTTGAGGGTCTCCAGCGCGTTCTCCGGATTGGACTTGCTCTTCTTGTGGTTGTAGAGGGCGGTCTCGTATTCCGGCAGACGGTGCAGAAAGCCGATCATGCCGGGGATGTCGCGGAAGGTTTCGACGCGCTGGTGCAGCAGCCGGGCGATTTCGGGCCACCGGGCCTGAAGCGGGGTGCCGTCGACTCCGGCGAAGCGTTCCGCCTGCGCGGTGAAATCCTCAAGCGGCATCTGCTTGATGTATTCGCCGTTCATCCAGCGCAGCTTGTCGTAGTCGAACACCGCCGGGGATTTGTTGAGGCCGTTCACATTGAAGATTTCCTCAAGTTCGGCGAGGGTGAAAAGCTCCCGGTCGTTCTTGGGGGACCAGCCGAGCAGCGAGATATAGTTGATGATCGCGCCGGGCAGATAGCCGTCTTCGAGCAGGTTTTCAAAGCTGACCGAACCGTGGCGCTTGGAGAGTTTCGCGATGGTGCCGTCCTCGTTGCGCCCCATGATCAGCGGCAGGTGCACGTATTGCGGAACCGGCCAGCCGAACGCCCGGTAAAGCAGATTGTATTTCGGGGTGGAGGGGAGGTATTCGGAGCCGCGCACCACATGGCTGATCTTCATCAAGTGGTCGTCCACGACGTTGGCGAAGTTGTAGGTCGGCATGCCGTCGCGCTTGAGCAGGATCTGGTCGTCGAGCACCTTGTTCTCGATGGTGATGTCGCCGAACACGAGGTCGTGGAAGGTGGTGGAGCCTTCCTTGTCGATTTTCTGGCGGATCACATAGGGCTTGCCGGCGGCGAGGTTGGCCTCGACTTCGGCGGGAGCGAGTTTGCGGCAGCGGCCGTCATAGCCGACGGTTTCGGAGGCGTGTTCCTCTTCTGCGGCTTCCTCGGTTTTATCGCAGAAGCAGTAATAGGCCGCTCCTTTTTTGACCAGTTCTTCGGCATACTCCTTGTAAAGCGGCTTGCGTTCGCTCTGGACGTAAGGGCCGTATTCGCCGCCGACGTCGGGGCCTTCGTCGTGGCTGAGCCCGGCGAGCTTCATGGTGTTGTAGATGACCTTGACGGCGTCTTTGACGAGGCGGTTCCGGTCGGTGTCCTCGATGCGCAGCACGAATTTGCCGCGGCTAGAACGGGCGAGCAAATAGGCGTAGAGAGCGGTGCGCAGGTTGCCGACGTGCATGAAGCCGGTCGGACTGGGGGCGAAGCGGGTTCTGACTTCGTTGAAAGTCTCACTCATGATATGATAATCTCCGGTAATGGGTTATTGCAATTGATAAATGTACAATCGTTTGCGGGGGATTGCAAACTTCGGCAGGGAACGGGGCGGGATATTTTTATTTTTTTGCAGATTCCCGGTTGACTTTTCCGGAATTTCAACTACATTAAAGTAACATCATCAGTTGATGCGACTAGCGTCCCCATCGTCTAGAGGCCTAGGACACAGGGTTCTCATCCCTGCAACTGGGGTTCGAATCCCCATGGGGATGCCATTTTTTATGGCCATCCAATTCAGGATGGTCTTTTTATTTTGAAAATGGCCATCCAGTTCAGGATGGTCTTTTTGTTTTGAAAATGGCCATCTAATTCAGGATGCCATTTTGCATCTCCAGTCATAACCGGATTCATTTTAAATTCGCCTTTGGGTCGTTGTGCAAAAAAACAGCTCCGGTTTTCCGGAGCGCTGTTTTCTACTGTTGCCGGAGGGCGGGGGAGAGCGTCCAGACGGTCAGGCCGGTGAGGCTTTCCGTGACCGGGGCAGGACGGACGAGCGAGTAGGCGAATGCCGCCGCCAGCATCACCAGATTGCAGACGGGGCCGGCCATGTAGATGTGGATGTTCCAACGCAGCGGTTCCGGCAGCCAGCCGAAATAGTTCAGGATGTTATAGAAGCTGAAAAGCAGCGCCGCGTACATCCCGAAGAGAATTGCCCGGTTGCCGATCCGCGTCGTGAAAAAGCCGAGCATGAAGGGCATCAGCCCCGCTGAGCAGAGCAGCGCCCCGAGGATGTTGCCGAGGTCGTAAACACTTTCGCGCGGAATCTGCGAGATCCCCCATGCACCGGCGATCATTACGATTCCGGCGACGCCGGAGGCCAGCTTGGCGTTGAGCAGTTCAAAGCGGTCGTTCGCCTTATGGCGGATCAGCCGCAGGCAGTCCACGGTCCAGATGGTCGAAATTGCGTTGATCGAACCGGAAAGCGAACTCATCGCCGCAGCAAGACACGCCGCGATGATTATGCCTCCGATGCCCGGCCAGATCCGGGTCAGGATGAAGTGAGGAAACACGTCATCCGGCTTCATCCGGGCAATCGCAGCGGAGGGGAATACCTGATAGAAAGCGAAAAGGCAAGTTCCCATGAACAGAAAGAGCAGCCAGGTCGGTACGCACATGAATGCGCACACCAGCGTCGCCTTGCGCGCTTCGCGTACCGTCGGGGCGGCGATGTAACGCTGTACCACCGTCTGATTGCAGGAGAACTCGGAGAGGGCGCTGAAAATTCCGATCAGTCCCATCACCACGATAGTACGTTCGTCGAAACTGAATTCCATCGGACCGAGGCTGAATTTGTCGTACTGCATGCCGATGTCGAAAATCTGGGGAAGGCCGCCGGGCATCTGGAACACCACCGCCAGAATGCAGACCAGCGCGCCTCCGAGCAGGATCAGTGTTTGCACCACGTCGGTCCAGATTACCGCCTCGATGCCGCCGAATACCGTGTAGAAACAGGTGATCACTCCGAAAAGCAGGATTGCCGTTCCTTCGCCGATATGGAGCAGTTCGGAGAGCGGCAGCACCACCAGATAGAGGATCAGCGCCAGCCGCAGCAACTGTCCCAGCATGGAGTAGACCGCCGCGTAGAGCCGGATGCCGGTGCCGTACCGTCCCTCCAGATATTCGTAAGCCGTGGTGATGCGGCTGCGGCGGAAGAACGGGATAAAGAGCCATACCGCGATCAGCGCCACGACCGGCAGTGCGAGATTCGGCGTGAACCAGCGGTAATCCAGCACATACGCGGCGGCGGGCAGCGCCAGGAACGTGATCGAACTGATCGCGTTCCCGACCATTGAGATTCCGAGCGCCCAGCCCGGGATCCGGCGCCCGCCGAGGAAATACGCCTCGGTGTCGCTGTTGCGTTTCATGAAGTAGACGCCCATGCCCGCCATCGCGAGCAAATAGAGGACGACTACGCAGAGGTTGGCGATCGTTGCGGTGTTCACTTGCGTTTCCCCTGCATCAGTGTTTGGTCCACTCGCCGACCTTGACCGGCTTGAGCTGGCTGCGGTAGAGATAGTAGACTTTGCCGTCCTCCGCGCCGACGATCAGGTCCTCTTTTCCGTCGCCGTCGAGGTCGGTCGGGAAGAGCGAACTGTTGTGGTTGCCGAAGGCATACCAGTTCCCATCCGGCTTCTTCAGTGCGTACAGGGTGCCGAAGTGCGGCTTCTCATTGGTGCCGGTATTCAGGAAACAGCAGAGCGTCGCGTCGCGGGGCTGTTCCGTCCCCTTCGGCCAGACCTCGCGGTAGGCGTTGGCGAGATGGCCCCACAGGATGTCCCATCTGCCGTCGCCGTCCCAGTCGGTGACGGCGAATTTCGCGCGTCCCCAGAGCTGGTTCACGCCGCTGACCGAAAGCGGTTTGCCGGAGCCGTCGGTCAGGCGCACGATTTCGGCGATCTTCGCAGAACCCTTTTTCTCGGGAATCGCGACCGACAAATAGCCGTTGAAGTCGAGAAAAAGCAGCACCGGCATATTTTTATTCGCATAGTTGTATTTTGCCGGAACGATCGCCGGACGGCTGCGCATTGCAGTGACGAGCTTTGGGCCGCGATAGGTGAAAAATTCGGATTTCACCTGATACGGGTCTGCCGCTGCGTGCCGGTAGAGTTTGAGTTCGCCCTTGATATCGTTGGTTATGATGTCGTTGCAGCCGTCTCCGTCCCAGTCGCCGAGTGTCGGCTGCAGATATCCCCACTGCCGTTCGGCGGGGCCCTGGATGGAGCCGGTCAGCCCGGCCCGGTGGCGGACGGGGTTGCCGTTTTCGCGCAAATGCCGCGGAGTGCCGTAGACCAGCGGATCGGCGGTGCCGGGCCAGCAGATCAAATAGCCGGAGGCGTCGCCGGTGATCAGATCCGGGTATTTGTCGCCGTTCCAGTCGCCGCGCGCGGGAGTCACCAACGATTCGGCCTGCAGGCTGCCGCCCTGCTGCAGGACGGCGGCTTCGGTGAAATCGCCGGGCTTCGTGCCTTTATAGACGGTGATCCGGCCGGTGTTGCCTCCGGCGATCAATTCCTCGCGCCCGTCGCCGTCGATATCGGCGGCGCGCATGCTGCAGATGATGTAGTTGGTCGGCATTTCCGGAGAGGCCAGCAGCGGGTGGGAGTCATAGGCGCGGATTGTGCCGTTTCCCGTTTTGATGCGGACGCAGTAGAGCTTGTCCACGTCGCAGGCGATCGCGAGGAAACGTTCGCCGCCGATGTTCAGCACGGCCGGGGCGGAGGGGAACAGCAGGGCTTTCACCTGAAGCGGGGTTTCGGGATGGTGGGTGCCGTAGAAAATCTGCTGCGGTTTGCCGAAATTCAGTCCGTCGGGAGCGGCCTGGCCGCGCGCCCAGAAGAAGTAGTGGATGCTCTCGCGTCCGAGCCAGTTGCCGGTGATATCGTAGCCGCGTCCGGGACCGGAGTTCCGGTAGCTGCGCCCGTCCCAGATGGGGGTGCGGTCGGGAATGCTGTTCAGGAAGGCGTCGTGCGGCTGGGTGCTGAATACCAGGTCGGGTACGCCGTCGCCGTCGAGGTCGCCGATATCCCAGATGGCGGCGGAGCGGTTGCCGATTTCACCCGGATAGAATTTTCCGCCGACCGTTACCGGCGTTGCGGCGTTGAAAACCGGCGCTCCCGGTTTGCCGCTGTTGCGGTAATAGATCAACTGGCCGCCGAGCGGCGTATTCGCGCCGTAGGCGATCAGGTCGAACAGGCCGTCTTTTCGGAGGATGGTTTTAAACTCGCGCCCGCTGAGGGCGATATCCTCGCCGGAGTCGAAGACCGGGCTGCCGTTTTCAGTACGGTTCAGATTGCGGTGGAGTTTGAGCTGATGCCCGAAGAAATAATGCCCGGTCGGGTCGCTCTGGCCGGAGAGCAGCAGGTCGCGCGTTCCGGGGCCGCTCCACGGCACGACTTCGGCGGTCTGCGTGATCGGGCCGGTGATCGGTTCGACGGCGTCATCGGCGATTTTGAGCTGCGCATAGGCGGGGAGCGCCTTTTCATGCTTCCACGGGATTTGCGAACCGCCCCAGTTCTTATTGAAATCGGCGAACATCTCTTCGCGGCTCAGCGCCTTTTCGATCAGCCGGACCCGGGCGATCTCCCCGTCGAGGCGGCGCTGCGGCGCCATGCCGCGCCCCGCGATCAGCCGGGTGAAGGGTTTCGCCTGTGCCGGACAGCGGTTGGAGGCGGTTTCGATGCCGTCCACAAAGAGGGACATCCGGCTGCCGTTCCAGACGACTCCCAGTTCAAACCAGTGCTTGAGCGGCAGTCGGAGACGGCCGTCGGCGGCTTTTCCCTGCCGGATATCGCCGTGGGCGTAAAGTTCGGCGTAGCTGCCGCGGATGCGCAGTTCCAGCGCGCTCCTGCCGTCGGCGGAATAGAGTGAGGCTACGCCGCCCGGGCTGGTTGCGGTGAATGCCTCTGCCGGGTAAGCATTCAGCCGCAGCCGGATGAGCAGCGTGAACGGGCCGGAAAGCGGCTTTTCAAGCTGGACGATCCTCTCTCTGGCGCCGGTACGGCACTCCAGCACTGTATTCTCTTTTTCAAAGTCGAGGTCTACCGCTCCGGAAAGCGGCAGGCTGCCGAACAGGACAAGCGCCGGAATCAGGCGGGAAAATCCGATTGTCATTCTTTTAGTCTCCTATCTCTTTCAGGCCGAAGTTTCTGCGGGTCCCCGCATTGTAAATCGTCGGATTCGGAACGCCGGTCACGTGCAGGTCGCAGTAGAGGATGTTGGGGCCCCGGTTCCGGTAGTGCCTGCGCCCGGCACGTCCCATCGGATAACTGGTTCCGTCCGTCGCTACCCAGCCGGTCACGGAAAAACCGCAGCCGTTCAGGTTCTTAGCCGCTACCTGGTCGGCGACCAGCAGCACTTCGCTCGGATTAGCCAGCTGTTTGAAGGGAATCGTATAGGTGCCGATCTGCAGTTTCCCTGCGGAAGTGAGGTCGCCGACCAGGCTCCGGTTGATGCCGTAGTCGAAGGTATAGGACATATCTCCCCATGGCACCAGCACCGTTTTTTCCACATAATGCTCCGTGACCGAGGGGCAGTACCACAGTTTGCTGTGCTTGGTGTTGACGCCGCCGGCAATCAGCATCCGATACCAGTTGTGCAGCGGCGAAGGACCGGTGGAAGGGGTGGGATAACCGGCATAGGCGTCGATATATTGCGCCTGCGCCAGCCCGATCTGCTTGAGGTTGTTGATACAGCTGGAGGCTTTGGCCGTCTCACGCGCCTGGTTCAGCGCGGGCAGCAGCATACCAGCCAGAATTGCTATGATTGCTACCACGACGAGCAGCTCGATAAGGGTGAAACGACATGTTTTCATATTGCGGTTTCTCCTGTTAATTGGGGGTGACTGTTGCGGGCGAATGCCTGTACGCCGGTGTGAAAGGCGCGCAACTGGATCATCTGATCCCGATCCAGTTCGTCGCAGGCGACGCGGCAGAAATCAGTCAGCGGTACGCCGCATTCGCGCAGGAACAGTTTGGCCGAGCGCGGGTATTTGAATTCGACGTGACGCTGGACCAGATTGAAAAACTGCTGCAGCTCCCGCGCCCGTGCCGTATCGGAACGGAAGCAGGCCGCCTGCTCCGCCAGCAATCCCGGATAGAAATTCGCTGAAGTGCCGCTGTATCCGGCGGCTCCGAGCTGCAGCGATTCGAGGCAGGTGGTCAGGTGGGCGTTATAGAGCTTGAGCGGGGTTCCGGTGCACGCTGCGAGCTTGGCCGCGATGACGGCGGCGTCGCAGCAGGTGTCTTTCAGGAACGCGAGCCGCTCTCCCGCCAGCCGCGCGAGTTCGCCGAGCAGCGCGGGGGAAATCAGCCGGTGGTACGGATGGGGGCATTCATACAGCCCGAACCGGATGCCGGCAGTGCGGCCGAGCAGCGTTTCAAACGCGCGGCGGAATCCGGCTTCATCCGCCGTCTCCGGCACGAGCTGGCAGGCCGGAATCACCACCGCGTCCACGCCGGTGGCGGCCATGTCGAAGACCGACTGCATTTTTTCCGCCTCGCTGTTGCCGAGAAAGGCGGAAGCCACCACCGGAACCCGTCCGGCGGAAACCGCGACCGCTTCACGTGCCAGCGTCAGCCGTTCTTCCGGGGTCAGTTCATACAGTTCGCTGCTCATGCAGACCGCGAATAATCCGGCCACGCCGTTGCCGATATAATATTCCAGCAGGGCGCGGTAGGCGGTCATGTCGAGTCCGCCGTCCTCCCGGAACGGAGTCAGCACTACCGGCCAGACTCCATCTTTGAATACAGGTTTCATCACAAATTTTCTCCCGTCGGTTTGATCTGTTTATATTATGACATGAAAACGCCCGGCAGGCAAGGGGAGTTGGTTTGCAATATTTTTTATGATTTTGCAATTTCTTTCATTGTTTATCTGAAATAGCCTGTTTGAAATGGAAAAACAATTTTTTTTGCAAAAACAAATTGCAATTTCCGCAAACATCATCTATACTGGAAACCGGAATCACGCAGGGAAAGGGAATGACCGGTTTCAGTGAAGTCAAATACAGAGTCAGGCAGGCGGCGGGAAAGGTGGATGATCCGTCGAGCTACCTGTCCGGCCGCCGCGGCGGTATGCCGGAGGAACCGGACAACATTCTGCTGTTCCGGCGCTGCCGGGAGCGGAAGATCAATGCCGTGACCGAGCCGGACAAGCTCTATCACCGCCGTTATGTGCTGACCGTGAATCTCGCGGCGGAGGGGTTGATCTGTGTGAATGAGAAATCGTTTCCGCTGCCGGTGGATTATGCGGCTCTGGTCTATCCGTATCAGTCGCATCACTATCTGGTGGATCAGAACAACTTTTTCTGGCTGGTGATCACGTTTGAACTGCATCAGGGGGCGCGGATTCCGAACCTGATGTACCGCAGCTCCGGGCTGGAGGAAATCCACTGGCGGCTGATCGAACGGATGCTGCAGCTTTACCTTGCGCCGCCGGAGTCGGAACACGGCGTTTCCGCGCGGCTGCTGCAGCGTTATCTGGGCAGCTTCCTGCTGGAGCTGAGCGGATGTACGGAGCGCATCGACGCTGACCGCCATTTGAGCGCGGACAATGCGAGGCTCCGGCTGTTTGAGGAGATCAACGGATATATTTTCCAGAAACTTTCCGATCCGGGGCTGTCGGTCGAGGAAATTGCGCGGCGGCATGAGATTTCGCCGGTGTTTCTGTACCGTTTGTTCAACAATATGGCCGGATGCAATCCGGGCGAATACATCCGCTGCATCCGCATCCGGCAGGCGGTGAAACTGCTGGAGAGCCGTGAGCTGCTGGTGTCGGAGGTGGCGGACCGGACCGGCTTTTCATCGCTGCCGGTTTTCAGCCGTTGTTTCCGTCGGGTAACCGGTGTTTCTCCAAGCGAGTACCTGCACGAAGCTCGGCGTGGGGAAAGCCGCGGAGATTGAACAACTGTTCTGCTCCCGGTTCCGCATTGCCGGGCGCCTTTATGGAACCTCTCTGACTAGGTTAGTTTGGATGGCGAAGTTTTATTTTCGATTTATTTCGCTTTTTTATACTGATTGCTCTTGACAAGGTCAATTGTTTTTGTCATAATATTAGTGTAAGGAAGCTCAAGGAAAAACGATGGCGGATAAAATCACAGAGGTCAGGGAGCATATCCTCGGCGGTTTGGAGTCCGGAGAACTGGCGGGCGGCGACAAGCTGCCGGGCGCCCGGGAATTCTCCGAACGGATCGGGGTGTCGCTGGCAATCGTGCAGAGCGCGTTCACGTCGCTGGTCCGGGAAGGGATTCTCGAAAGCGTTTCGCGCAGCGGCACCTTTGTCCGGCACGACTGGCGGGAACGGATTCTGCCCGGCAGCTTCGTATCCTTCCGCCGCTTCTGGCCGAACCTGATCGGGGAGTTCCGGGAGGCGATTCCCGGAATCGAACCTCTGAACAGTTTTGAAAAGGGGATGTTCGAGGTCCGCGCCACTCTCGACGTGCAGCAGAACCGGGACGAATATCTCGATCTTGCCGGACTGTTCGATGCGGAATATCCGGAAAAGGGTTGTTTTTTTGAGGCCCCCTTCAAAAACTTCCGCACCGTCGACGGCAGGCTGTTCGGGATTCCGCTGATCTTCTCGCCGCGCGTATTCTGCTATAACCCGGAACTGCTGGCCCGTCTGGGTTGCCCGGAGCCGCACTCCGGCTGGAATTTCGACGAATTTCTTGACGATGTCCGCATCCTGCGCAGGTCGCTTCCTCCGAACCGGATTTTCAACTGGAGCAACTATTCATTCTTCTGGATCAATTTTATTTTCCGGGCGGGAGGAAGCATCATCGATGGCGGCAAGGTCATGATAGATCATCCGCGCACTCTCGCCGGAATCTTCTGCGTCAAAGCGCTCTACGAGGCGCTGGGCGTCAGGGAGCTGAAGGTGGGCTGGGATTATGCGGAACGTTTCAATGCGGGAGAGTGCGCTTTTCTGTTCGCCGCTCGCGAGGAGGTCGATTTCAACGCCCGCTGCCGGTGGAAGAACGTGCCGATGCCGCTGATTCCGGGCGGGGCGGACCTGACCGCGCAGGCTACCGACCTGCTCTGCATCCGCCGTCACAACGGAGATATCGAGCTGGCCGGAAAGATGGTCAGAACCATGCTTTCGGAAACGTTTCAGGATCGGCTCGGGGAACTCCGTTACGGGATTCCGATCCGTAAAACTTCGGCGATCAACAGCTTTGACGCGAATGACCCGCGCGATCTGCTGTTCCTGTCGGAGATGACCAAGATTTCCGCCGGATACAACATCGATTCCCCGGAAATCAGCAACCTGATCAGCAACGGGGTCTGCGAGATTCTCTATAATGGAGCCGATCCGATCGAAGTGACCACGGAACTTGGGAATGTGTTGCGTTCCGTGTTGCGCCTCAGAGCCTTTACGCCGAAAGCAGTCAGGAAGAATTTGCAGGATAAGGAAAGAGAGGTGGTGTGCGCCGGAGCCGCCGGAGAATTTTCCGCGGTGTAAGGTCGATTTCGCATAATGCCCAGCATGTTAAGCGGGCGGCAAGGTAACCGCTGCCGGGTACGGCGGCAAGGTGCCGCTGCCGAGTGCGCGCTCTACGCCCTTCGGGGTCGCGCGGCGGCCAGTACAGGCAAGCGAAGGTTGGTCGGCAAAGCCATTATACAGTATAATAAGGCCGAATCGCCATTTACGCGGCGCACAACAAGCGCGGTAAGCGCCGCGGCGGCAAGGTGCCGCTGCCGAGTGCGCTCTCTACGCCCTTCGGGGTTGCGTGGCGGCCATTTACGCGGCGCACAACAAGCGCGGTAAGCGCCGCGAACGAATGTGAGGGAATTACTTGCGGCAGCAAGTAACGAGAAACGATAGTGACGAAGCCGAACGTAGAGAGCGAAGCCCCCCTGGCGTAGTGAGCGTAGCGAACGATGAAGGGTTGGC